>OASD01000176.1_pt1 | contig 35560 bp, 42 predicted proteins | sample 1475531 | NCBI WGS metagenome assembly OASD01 (sample SAMEA3360668, study PRJEB22359) | human gut metagenome | biome: ENVO:urban biome; feature: ENVO:human-associated habitat; material: ENVO:feces | place: Bangladesh | collected 2011
GCCACGGCGCGACAGAGGCGGCGCGACCGGAACGGTCGCTGCAAGCCCGGGGTTTCGCGTCAGGGATGGAAGCCCGCCAGGGGGACGCCCGGAAAAGACACTGCCAGGAGAACAACAAAACAGACAATAATCAGGGCAGCAGTAATCAGAGTCAGAACAGGAGGAAAAAGAGAATAATCAAAGAGAAGGTGATGTGATTTCTGACAGGTCATAAACAGAGAAGGCGGGGGAAAAGAACGGGCGCCGCAGGCGCACGTTCATCCCCGTTCCCGGAGGGAAACGGCCTTCCTGGCAGTCTGGTTGTTCATGCCCGTACAATGCCAGCAAGGAGAAAGGGGCCACCGGCGAACCAGCAGCCCCTTTATAAAGGCGCTTCAGTGCAGTCAGACCAGCATCAGCCCTGAAAAGGCGGGCCTGCGCCCGCCTCCAGGTTGCTACTTACCGGATTCGTAAGCCATGAAAGCCGCCACCTCCCTGTGTCCGTCTCTGTAACGAATCTCGCACAGCGATTTTCGTGTCAGATAAGTGAATATCAACAGTGTGAGACACACGATCAACACACACCAGACAAGGGAACTTCGTGGTAGTTTCATGGCCTTCTTCTCCTTGCGCAAAGCGCGGTAAGAGGCTATCCTGATGTGGACTAGACATAGGGATGCCTCGTGGTGGTTAATGAAAATTAACTTACTACGGGGCTATCTTCTTTCTGCCACACAACACGGTAACAAACCACCTTCACGTCATGAGGCAGAAAGCCTCAAGCGCCGGGCACATCATAGCCCATATACCTGCACGCTGACCACACTCACTTTTCCTGAAAATAACCCGCTCATTCAGGCTGTTTACGGGTAATCTGTGTGATTGTTGCCGCATCACGCCGCCTCCCGGAGTTTGTTCGGCACCATCCACCGCTCCATCTCACGGACAGCGTGACCGGCCTCTCTTGCTGCAAGACTGGCTTCCGCAATAACCTGCCAGAACGGCATATCCTGCCACTGCCAGCGTTCCATTCCGGCCAGTGACGGGAAACGCTCGCCCCACAGCCAGAACAGGGTTTCCAGGTCATGCTCTGCCACCCGGTCACTCCAGCGTGCATGCCAGCTTCCGACTGTTTCCGGCGAATGGAATGCCAGTTCGATTTCAGCCTGAGCGACCAGCGCCTGGTACGCACGGGCTTTCTGCTCTGCCTCCCGTGCCTGCTGGCGGCTGTACTTCTGCATGACCAGCGCGGATTTATGGCGACTGCGCTCCCTGACGCGGAACCGCACCGACGGAAACAACCGCTCTGCTGCATCACCGGGAAGGGGAAGGAGGCAGACCTCGCCCTGTGTTTCAATCAGCACATCGACGGCATACAGCCACTGAAGACGGTTGCCGTGCAGTTCTTCTGCGGTCAGGGACGGCATGAAAAATCGCAGGTCAGACAGCGATATCCTGCGGCTTCCGTTCAGACAGCGGAAAAACGCCCCCGCATACGGATATTCCGCCAGCGTGTTACCCTGATGGCGGCGTTTTTCTGTCTCCGCCACCGCCTGCCATGCGGCCTGTTGCTCTGTGCAGAGGGGAACCAGTGCCTGTGAACGTACGCTCATGCCTGACCTCCTTCCGCCATCAGGATATGGATGATGTCATTAACGCTGTACCCCTGCGCATCCAGTGACGCCGCCAGTGCCAGTGAATGGCTGACGGCTTCCGGTGCAAACCGCCGCTGCACCTGAACCACCGCAAACGGCTCACCACCGGCATTCACCAGAACCAGCACCCAGACCTGAGAGACATCGCCCGGTGAACATAACGCCAGGTGAAAACGTTCGTGGGCAGGCGTGAAACGGACCTGGACGGGGAAAAATCCGCCAAACTCGCTGCCGTACTCGCCGTTCATCGTCCAGTTGTCCGGCGCATCCAGTTCCCGCATCACGGCGTGTGTCAGCTCACGACGTTCATCACTTCCGGCAGCCCGGATATCTTCATATTCCTGTGCGCTCATGGTCTGTAATACATTCAGGGTCAGTTCAGTTTTCATCACAGTATCTCCCTTGCTGCCGCCCCGTCTCCGGCGGGGCGGTGTGGTTGTTCATCAGGCGGCATCAGCCAGGTTATCGGTGCGTTCAGTGGCATCTGTCTGTGGATGTGGTGCACACATCCAGCCTGGAACCCAGCGGTTGTCTTTCATATTGTGCTCTGCATGTTCAGCCGCATCACCTTTCTTCATCTTCTCCGCGTCCCGTGCGGCACCGGACAGCCCTGCCTCATTCAGGGCTGCGATAATCTGCGGCTTTTTCAGGTGTCCGAAGAAGTTTGCTTTTGTCGGCTGCCACCAGTCACGCATGTGAAAGCCGATGGCGCTTTCCAGCGAGTCAAGCGGACTGCGTGACGTGTGACCACACTCGCGGGTCTGGACACCGTTAAGACTGCACGCGGTACAGAAGCTGAGCAGGGATAACAGCACCTCCTGGCTGAGTGACAGGAACGTCGTCATATCCCGTTCCCATCCTTCCGGCAGCAGGGCAGCAAAACGAGAGTGTTCTGCCATCAGCGCCATGAATGCGGCACCTTCCTTCCCCGACGGTGCATCGCTGGTCAGCGCATAATGCTCACATTCCAGGCGAATTCTGGCGGGACTACTATGCGCTTTGCTGCCAAACACATTCAGGCAGAGCGTCCATGCCAGCAGTGTCAGGGATTTGTCCGGTTGCTGCATCAGTGCCGCCTGGACTGCCAGCGTGCGTTCGGAAGACATTTTCGTCAGCAGTGGCAGACTGATTTCCTCCACTGACGCTTTTTCCTGCACCTGTTCCGTGCGGTCAGCGTCGTCAGCCGCATCATCCTCACTGCGTAACTGCACACCACGCTGGACACATACGTTTCCATAACGCCAGGACACCACCACTCCACCTCCGGCACGCATCTCCGGCGTCCACGCTCTGACCTTCGCCATGCAGCGCATCAGCTTCATTTCTGCTTCCAGCAGGTCAGATTCCTCACACTGGTTTTCCATCGCGTCGTAACGCGTCATCAGTTCGTTCAGGCGTTCTTCTTCCGCCTCCGTCAGCACCGCTTCCGGCTCCGGCAGACAGCGGTATGTTCCGGCATCCTCACGGCACTCACCGACTGGCTCCATGCGCCCGGCGCACCATTCCCAGCCTTCTGCTTCCCGAAGGTGTTCAGCAACAGCCTGGAGTTTTTCCAGCAGGGCGGCATCGAGCGCCACGCAGTCCACATAGCCACCCTCGTCGTCGCTGAACAGGTCAGTGCGCAGTTCATCTGGCGAGAAGGCATCAGCCCCCACAAAGCGGAATTTACTGTTCCCCGCCACCGCCACTTCACTTTCGGTCACCAGACGACGAATGGTCTGCGCTTCCGGTTTACCGCCCCATCCCGACTGGCAGGCGGCTTCAAACACCTGCACCTGACGCGCGGTGTCGTTCTCCAGCGCCAGCGCCTGACAGTGTTCGGTGGTGATGCGGTCTTCTGCCAGCGCATCGAGGATGACAGGCGCAAGGTCAGCCAGTTTCAGCATTCGCTGGACATGGCGGGGTGAATAGCCCAGCAAGTCACCGATTTGTGCAGGTGTTTTGCCTTCCTGCGCCATTGCGCGGAATCCGGCAATCTGTTCGGCAGGGTGCATATCCCGACGATGACCGTTTTCAGTCATTGATGCGGCAGTCGCCAGTTCCTGCGGGATGACCTTTACGCGGACAGGTCAGTCAGCCGGAATGATGCCACGCTCTGCCAGCATGTTGAGTGCTGCCAGTCGGCGACCACCTGCGGCGACACCGTAACGGTCACCAGGCAGGGTATGCACGACCAGATTCTGCAACAGGCCAACGTCCTTAATGGACTCCGCCAGTTCGCTGACGGACTCTGCGGAATACGGCACCGTGCGCACATTCAGCGGTGATTTAATCAGTGAAGCCAGCGGCACACTCACTTCCTCCGTCTGCGCCAGCAGGGCAGACAGGACTGTTTCCTGCGTTTTTACAGATTTAAGGCTTGCTTTGCGGGTGGTTTCTGGTTCACACTTCGTTACAGGCATAATCATCCCCTTATAATTGCTTATGTCCTGCCGGACGTTCGCGCGTCCGGCACCTCTCTTACTTAAGAATCCCGAAATCCCTGATGTACCGGTTCATCCAGTACCCGGCACAGTCCTCAAAATTCCAGGAGCGCCAGATCAACGTGCCATCCTGACGGGCAACCAGGCGAAAATGCGTTCCCTGATCATCCTCGATAAAGACATTCCGGTACTGTGCGGCAACGGCTTCAGCCTGTTCGCGGGTAAAGGAGCCGTCAGGCAGCCCCTGAAATATTCTGAAATATTCGCTCATCCTCATCTCTCCGGTGATGCCCCGCACTGGACGGGGCGGTTGTCACTGTCTTAGTTCAGAACGGAATGTCGTCATCGAAGTCATACGCGGGTTCAGACGGCTGCTGAGGCTCCGGCTGCGCGGCCTTACGTCCACGGCCTTTCGTTTTCGCGCCACCTTTTTTCGTCGCGTCAGCACTCTGTGGCTGCCCATTCTGCTGAGGCTTCGGTTGCGCCTGAGCGTTCTGCTGTGGTGCACTCCCCAGCATCTGCATGGTGCCCGTGGTCTTAACAAGAATTTCAGTGACGTAACGGGTGATACCGTTATCTTCCCAACTACGGGTACGGAGTTGCCCCTCGATGTAGACCTGCTCGCCCTTGTGCAGATATTCACCGGCCACTTCCGCGAGCTTGCCGAACAGCACCACGCGATGCCATTCTGTCTGCTCCCGAATCTCCCCCGTCTGTTTGTCACGCCAGCTTTCTGACGTAGCCACCTGCAGGTTTGCCACTGCGCCCCCGTTGGGGATGTAACGGACTTCCGGATCATTGCCCAGACGACCGACAAGAATGACCTTGTTAATGCCACGAACTGCCATGATGTATCTCCTTCTGTTGATGTTTTCAGCCCCCATCATCTGTTGAGTTTCGGGAGCCGCGGTTTTGACGTTTTGCGGGGACCTGCCTTTTGTTCCCTCCGGTATTCACCATCACCTGTTTGAGAACCTTCGCCGCAAGGGGCATCACTGCCACGGCCTGACGCACCTGTCCTGGGCAGAACGCAAAATTTTTTACCGGGTTTTGGGTAAAAAATTTTGTGGGCTGTTCATTTACCCTGGACAGTCAGTGCGGCAGGTTGTGGCTGTATCAGCCCCCGGCGACAGGGGCTTAAACAGGTGAATGGAACCGGACACAACAACGGGCAGGGACCCGCCGCAACGACGTGAAGCGCGGTTTGCGAAACGGCGTTGCGCCTTACATCCCGGCGTCTTTTTGCCGGGATGCCGGGAGCGCAGGCCACGGCGCGACAGAGGCGGCGCGACCGGAACGGTCGCTGCAAGCCCGGGGTTTTCACGCATCGGACCGTAGCGACAGCCCGAAACCGCGCCAGCGGGTTCGGCGGAGACTGGCAGGTGCGCCAGCAGCTGCCTGTCGGAGTCGGGCCTGACGACCGGATGCCGCCAGGCAGCCGGGAGCCGAAGGTGCGCCCGGCAGACAGGACAACACTGCAGTAGTCAGAATCAGAGCGGCAGGAAAAAGAAGAGCAGTAGCAGTAGCAGTAGCAGTAGCAGGAACAACAACATCATCAGTAACAGACAAATGACAGGTCTGAAAAGACAGAAGCCCCCATCAGAACGTCCGCGTAATGAAAGGGGCGGCGCGTGAGCGCGGCCCCTTTCAGCGCCACCGGCGCGCGGTCTTTTCCCTGCGCGGGCAGACGGGCATTTATCCTCCCGCCAGCCCTGTGTCATCAGGCACGCAGACGAATAATCATCGTCGGGACATCGGTATAAGCAAACGTGCCGCGCGGCAGCTCCTCGCGGACGTCAGAAAACGGTAACAGCTTCTCCTGCTGGCGCGGCCCGTTCAGACAGACGGCAACCAGCACGCCACCCGGACGCAACAGGGAAAAAGCCCGCAGGATATGCCGGATATCCTGCCCGTGACTGAACGGCGGATTCATGATAACCCGGCTGTAATACTGCACCGGCTGCCATTCCATGAAGTCGCCACACTGAACCCTGACACCGTTAAAATTTTCCCGCAGATACCGGACCAGCCCGCTGTTAATCTCCACCGCATCACACATGGCCTCCGGCGCGGTATCCCGAATCGCCCGCAGTATGGCCCCGGTGCCGGCAGAGGGTTCCAGAATGTGATCACGGTTGCTGATTTCCGCCAGCGTCACCAGGCGATCACAGACCGGGGCAGGAGTCACAAAAAGCTGAGATTCAGCCCGGATTTCAGCAACCGGCGCGGCGTTATCCAGCCTTGCACGCATCAGCCGGATACGTTCTCTTAACTGACTGTGCATGTCATTATCTCCGTCATCCCCCGGGGATTTCCCGGGGGGATATACCTTATTTCTGTGGGATTTCCGTGATTTTCATGTCGGTAATATACACATTCACCAGGCGGAAATTATTGTCCATTGTGCGGCGGTAGCGGTATGCCCCGTGGTCTTCTGTCTCTGCCACACTGCGCACGGCCTTACAGTCCCGGGGCAGGGCGGCCCACTGCGCCTTTGTCATTTCCCGGAAACCTTCCCCCGGATAGTTGACTACCGGCGGACGCTTCGCGGCCTGACTGGCGACGGCAGCCTCTTCTGCCGATGGTGCTTTGTAGTCCGTGATGCGATCGGGCGTCACTTTCATCGTGCCGCTGTACCCGAGAAAACTGTAATTCGGCGTTGTGACTGAACTCACCGCCCCGTTGCTTTTGTTCACGCGGATGATGGTCAGCCACTCGCCCCGGCTGAAAACCTGTCCGCCCGGCTCAAAATCCTGTGTCCGGGTAACCACGCCGCCGCTTTCGTCCAGCATGGCACGCTCATAGATCAGGCGGTTCTGATAGTGGTTAACCCAGCGTTGCTGATGCTGAATCTGCCGTTCATGACAGCGGATCGCAATTTCGCGGGCCTGCTCCGTGGTGATGATGTCATCATCCAGGGCCGACCATAACGATCGACTTCCTTCATACTGGCTTTTTTCTGCCGGGCGCGGATACGTATCCAGCGGGAAACAGGCGCTGATATGGTCATGACTGCTGATGAGTTTTGCCATATTCAGATCCAGCGATTCAGCCCGCCACATCGTCAGATATTTCTGCGACTGCGCGATGGTCTTTTCAGCCTTGCGCAAATCAGCTTCGATTTTTTTGATACGACGCCAGCGAACGTCCGGGCGTTCTTTATACTTCGCGTGAAGCAGTGCCGACCGCGCCCGCTCCTCCCAGTATTCCGCACGTTCAAAGAGCATCACGGCACGTTTCATGCCGTTTTCAATACGCTGCGCATCACGACGGGCGCGGCGTTCGCTGTGATGCCCCACAAGAATGGGCTGACCGGGCGGGATCATCGCGGCCAGTCTTTCCACTTCATCAAGTGCCTGTGCGGATTCACTGGCCCGCTTTCCGCTGTATCCGGTAAACCGCTCCGCCCGTGCTTCCTGACGTTCAGCGAGCGTGCTGTCTTCATCCTCAATCTCTCCGGCAAGTGAGAGGAGCACGTCTTCCCGGCCCGGTGTCCAGGCTGGCGCGACAAACAGCGCCTGTTTGGGTGCCCAGCGAAAACCGGCATCATGCACTTTTTTATACGTCTCCGGGTCAAGACGTGACGCGGCATACAGGCGCAGTTTGTTGTCATCCGGTGAGTAGGTCGCGCGGTACATCTGCACAGGGCTGGCGGCTTCCGGGGCGGTCATGGTGATTGCTGCTAATGTCATAAAATGTTCTCCTTCCGTCTGTTGCCGCCCCTCGCGGGGCGGCTCACCTCATCAGTTAAAAGCGCGTTTCAGTTCGAGTGTGCGGAGCACCTGCCCGAAGGCCGTGTTTTTCATGGCGGGGATGTGTACACCACGCCCCCGGTGAAAACTCCGGGCTATGTGTCGCCCGAAGGCTTTCAGCACGGGGTCAATTTCCGGCGCGGGGATGTCTTCGCGTCTGAAACGGGGATGACGGCGGGGCTTTACAGCCGCTGCGGAAGGTGAAACAATGCTTACAGTCATAAATGGATTCCTTATGACAGTTTGGTAACAGTGCCTTAAAGACTGGTTGCACAGTCTCTTCGGCGTGGATTAAGCAGGTCCCTGACCTGCTTTTTTCATATCTGCGTCTGACGTTCTCCGGTGTATTCCTCCTTCTGTTCCTGCGTTCTCATTACCTGCCAGCAGGATGCTGACAGAACACATAAATGCGTATTGCCGGAGCCTGAAATAAATCCTGATTTTTAAAGAACATCACCCGTTGAGTTTCGGGAGCCGCGGTTTTGACGTTTCGCGGGAACCTGCTGCTGTATTCCCTGTGGTATGAACTTCACCCGTTTGAGAACCTTCGCCGCAAGGGGCATCACTGCCACGGCCTGACGCACCTGTCCTGGGCAGAACGCAAAATTTTTTACCGGGTTTTGGGTAAAAAATTTTGTGGGCTGTTCATTTACCCTGGACAGTCAGTGCGGCAGGTTGTGGCTGTATCAGCCCCCGGCGACAGGGGCTTAAACAGGTGAATGGAACCGGACACAACAACGGGCAGGGACCCGCCGCAACGACGTGAAGCGCGGTTTGCGAAACGGCGTTGCGCCTTACATCCCGGCGTCTTTTTGCCGGGATGCCAGGAGCGCAGGCCACGGCGCGACAGAGGCGACGCGACCGGAACGATCGCTGCAAGCCAGGGTTTCGCGTCAGGGATGGAAGCCCGCCAGGGCGGAGACAGCTTCGCTGGCTCCGTTCACGACAGCCCGCCCCGCCAGGGGGACGCCCGGGAAAGCCATAAACAGGAGAGGAACGGAAAGAAGAAGAGGAAGAAGAGGAAGAGTAAGCGCACCGTGAAGGACGTGGAGTAAAAATTAGTTTACAGATAGAGTGACGTTCCAGGGCAACAACTCTTTCACGCGGTTGGCAGGCCAGGTGTTGATGACACTGATCACGTGGCGTAGCCACGTTTCCGGCTCGATTCCGTTAAGTTTGCAGCTACCGATCAGGCTGTACATCACTGCCGCACTCTCGCCTCCTCCATCAGAGCCGAAGAACATGTAGTTACGCCGCCCCAGTGCAACTACCCGGAGGGCGTTTTCACACAGGTTATTGTCGATCTCCACCCAGCCATTGCGGCAGTATTCGTTCAGGGCGTCCCATTGCTTCAGCAGATAGGTGAACGCTTTCGCCGTATCCGAGTGACGCGACAGCGTGCTCATCTGCCCCTGGAGCCACTCAAACAACGACTGCATTAGCGGTACCGTTCTGGCTTTTCTGACCGCCAGTCGCTCTTCTGCCGGACTGCCGCAGATCTCAGACTCGATAGCGTACAGTGCCCCGATACGACGGAGCGCTTCTCCCGTTACTGTCGTTGGATGGCGGACATGTACATCGTGGATCTTGCGTCGGGCATGTGCCATACAAGCCGCTTCGGTTACCTGACCGCTTTCGTAAAGAGCATTGTAACCCGCATATGCATCGGCCTGCAGGATACCTCTGTAGTCCGCCAGATGTTGCTGCGGGTGGATACCTTTGCGGTCGGGAGAGTATGAGAACCACACCGCTGCCGGCATGGTCGAACCGGCGTTGCGATCGTCACGAACATAGACCCACAGCCGTCCTGTACGGGTTTTACCCTGACCCGGCTCCAGTACATTTACCGGCGTGTCATCGGCATGCACTTTACCCGGCATCAGCACATAGTGCTTCAGTTCATCATACAGCGGGCGAAGCTGCTCTCCCATGATGTCAACCCAGCGCCCCATCGTATTGCGGTGCAGCTCCACGCCCTGGCGGGCATAGATTTCCGACTGACGGTACAGCGGCAGATGCTCGGCGAACTTCGCCATGATTATGCGGGCCAGCAGAGCCGGACTGGCGTAACTGCACTCGATGGGTTTTGGTGGCTGCGGAGCCTGAACTATACAGTCGCACCGGCTGCAGGCCAGTTTTGGACGAACCGTTTCGATTACCCTGAACGCGGTGTTGATGATATCCAGTTGTTCAGAGATGCTTTCTCCCAGCGATTTCAGTTTGCCGCTGCAGACGGGGCATTCGGTTTCTGCCGGGGAGATAACCTGCCTGCCACGGGGAAGTGTTGCCGGAAGTGCTTTGCGGACGGGAGAGGCTGATGTTTTCGGCGCTGTCTATCCGGCCATTGAAGTGAGTTGCAACTACGCCTCACCAAGCCTGTTCTGGAGCTCGGTTATACGCGTTTCTGCCCGCGCGATCTTCTTTTCTATCTTCTCGCGACTTTTCTCGCTGCTGCGACCGAACAACATTCTCTGCAGTTTAGCGACCAGCGCTCTGAGTGAGCTGATCTCGCGGGCATAGCCGGTTATTTCACCAGACAGACGGACGATAACAGCCTGCTGTGCGATCAGCAGGGCCTTCAGTTGCTCGATGTCGTCGGGGAGTGTGTTGTTCATTCCCATGTTTTATCACGGGTTATATCCGGATGCCAGGCAGTTCTGTCCGTTTGGGATGTTGCCACGCGATCCCCTCCAGTAGCATGGATAACAGAGCTGGCGTCAGGTGCACTTTCCCTTCCCGGGTTACCGGCCAGACGAAGCGGCCCCGTTCCAGGCGTTTGGCGAACAGGCATAACCCGTCACGATCGGCCCACAGTATTTTCACCATTTTGCCATTGCGGCCCCGGAAGACAAAGATATGCCCGGAGAACGGGTCATCTTTCAGCGTGTTCTGCACCTTCGAAGCCAGGCCGTTGAAGCCACAACGCATATCTGTGATGCCAGCGATGATCCAGATTCTGGTACCGGTCGGCAGCGTTATCATCGGATCCCCCCTTTCATTTCGCGAATGAGCACCCTAAGAAGTTCCGGAGTGAGGGGGGCAAACAGTTTTACCACACCTGATTTAAGATGCAGCTCACACTGTGGTGAGTCTACGGTAGTGTCATTCTGGCTTTCATCAGACTTGTTTCGCCAGAAAGGATTTGTCACCGGTTTGACGGGGTCAGGAGTCTCAGTGATTGCCACCGGAACGGCCTGGCATTCCTGGAGATCCTCATCATTCAGTAAGCCCTCTTCATACAGTCTTTTCCAGTTAAACAACAGATTGTCATTAATATTGTGCTCTCTGGCGATCCGTGCAACGACTGCACCAGGCTGTAATGCCTGTTTTACCAGCCTGATTTTAAATTCACGACTGTAGGAGGTTCGTCGTTCTTTTCGCCATGTGCTTTCGCTGATTTGAGGATCATCAGGTAATTCCTTCTTTCTATTGGCATAAAGTATGGCATCGAGTTGGGCGACTGAAAGTGATTCAGGTAATGGCCAGGTAATACCGGAGGCATTAAATCGTTGAAAGAGATTATGAATGGTGGAATGACTGAGACCTAACTGCAGGGCGATAGCCCGGACAGATAATTGCTCGTCGAATCTTAGACGTAATGCGTCTGGCAAATAAGAGCGAAAGCCGGTGATATCTTTTGCTGTCTGAGAATTCATCGTTCGTGTCCATCAATAGATGGACGCGATTGTTGCCAGACAGGACAACCATCACAAGACGTCACAGACGGAGCGCTTACAAACCAGACGCAATCTGTCTATGTTAAAAAAATAACAAAGCCGGGTGGAATATATTCTGCCCATTTTAATTTAAAACAAAGATTAGCGAGTGCTCTGGTGATTTGCACATGCGCAAATCTTTCAGCTCAAAGGAGGCTAGTCATCACGGTGATTACGTTCAAATCCCCTGCGCCCTCTTGCTGCCCATTCAGCATTGAGTATCACATAACGCTCCCGGCGTTCACGCAACTGTGCGAGCTTTATCGGTAATTCTTTGGTGACAAAGGCTTCAGGTATTTCAAAGTCATCAAGATGCCCTTCCAGGAATGCATGGACGCCTTCCAATACATCAACCAGAGTGATGTTGTTACTTTGTTGCCTTTCAAGAAGTGGCCCCTGCCAACTATGCCAGAAGGTCTGATGGCGCAGACAACTTTCGTCATTCGCGAGCCGCCATAAATCCATAAAGATTCCTCGAGCAACTTTGAACGGCTGTTCATCAAACTGTTCGATGAGAAAGAAATAACACGGAATCTTGAGCGCGTTAATTCGCGCAATTTCAATTTCAGCATCACGGCGCAAGGCAATCAGATTGCTAAAGCGCGATCGCATACAGGCGATAGGGTTCAACACCCTTACCTTTTCATTCATTTCAGGCATACTGGGGCCGGTTGCTTCTACATAAAACGGGGCTGTATGCAGGTAAAGCTTTTCCCCCAGAAAATCAGAACGGTCGAAGCCTCCGGGCCGATCGATAATATCCACCACATTTGGCTCGTCAGGCGCATCCGGTACGGCAAATAAACGTCCATCATCCCGTTTGATATCGTGTGTGTCCTGATCGATAAGCATAAACTGCGCAAGGGATGGGGGCTGACCGTCTTTGTTTTCCCACGTTTTCACGTTGAGCGTTTTTGCTATAGCCGCAATATCATCTTTCCGGGCACTGTAGTCGCAGTCAACAGAAGTGGTGAGACGCTCATCAGGCAATCTGTCGCCGTATTGTGCATGATAATAGGATATCCAATATTGCACAGCCTGGCCGCCAACTGTGATAACGGCATGTTTGAGCTGGTCAGCGTTGCAGATCAACTGCTGATTTAGCAGATACATCTGCTCATAGGGGGGAATAACGTCTTGAACTGGCATAAAAAAACCATCAGCGAATGATGGTTTATTGTGCCTCAAAGTTCAGGATCAGGCAAAAGCGATAGTATGGGAGAATTTGCTATTGGCTGACTTACTGAAACGGCTTTTCACGGCAGGCTTGTAACCGGCACGACCACGCAAAACCTGCACCGCTACGGCTTCGTAGCGTTCATGCTGCTTTTGTTTAGCTTGTGCGGGAGACATAATTTTGTACCTGATGGTGGTTATATACAAATAAGCTGTAGTAACTATACGTCACGAATCTACGTCACGCAATAGCGTACTATTGTTGCAATTTTGATGTACTTCCAGACTACTGTCTCATCCTGCAGTGCTTCCCGTTCTGCCTGCATTCCTTATTTACCGTATGTCCGGCTCAGTTAACCGGATTCAAATTCCGGTGTCCCTCCCGTCCTGACCGGTAGCAGACAAGCCCAAGCCTCCTGTAACAATAAAAGGGGTACCAAGCCGCAACCACCGAAATTTCCGGAATGCACAAATTTTGCGCTCGGCAACCTGTACGTAAGACCGCTGTTAACCGGACAGCAAAGAAATAGCTGTCTGGCGCGAAAAATCACTGCCCGTAACGTATCCATAGCTGGTACGAATAAATTCTGGGGTCTGAAGTCCAATGGAACGAAAACGTACGTTAGTGAAGTCACTGTCTGATATATCATAAATTATCAGACATATGAAAACAGTGCCGTTAATGTGTCTATTAAATCGATTTTTTATTATAACAGACACTAGTTGTCCGATATTTGATTTAGGATACATTTTTATGCGACTTTTTGGTTACGCACGGGTATCAACCAGTCAGCAGTCTCTCGATATTCAGATCAAAGCGCTCAAAGATGCAGGTGTAAAAGCAAACCGTATCTTTACCGATAAGGCATCCGGCAGTTCTACAGACAGGGATGGGTTGGATCTGTTGCGGGTAAAAGTAGAAAAAGGTGATGTCATTCTGGTGAAGAAGCTCGACCGTCTTGGCCGCGATACCGCCGATATGATCCAACTGATAAAGGAATTTGACGCTCAGGGCGTCGCCGTCAGATTTATTGACGATGGGATCAGTACAGATGGTGATATGGGACAAATGGTGGTGACCATTCTGTCCGCAGTGGCACAAGCTGAACGCCGGAGGATACTGGAGCGTACAAATGAAGGCCGACAGGATGCAAAAATGAAAGGTATTAAGTTTGGCCGTAAACGCTCAGTGGACAGAGGTTCTGTGCTGGCGTTGCACCAGAAAGGTACAGGAGCAACAGAAATTGCCCGTCAGTTAAGTATAGCCCGCTCTACGGTTTATAAAATTCTGGAAGAAGGGAAGGCAGAATAGGCCAATATTCACACAATTAACTAATATTTTCTACGCAATACGTGACACCTTTCGAGGAGAGGTGCTCGAAATTTCAGACATAAAAAGCCCCGTAGGGCCTTAGATGATTTCTTCCAATGCTGATTCCAGTTCTTTTACTTGCATTGCTCTAAGACGAGGAGCTAATGTTCGATGGGCGTTTAAGTAATCAATGGCTCTTGTTACCAGCTTTCCTCCGCCACAGACAACGAAATAACTCTGATGTTGTGTGTGTTGTGCATCAAGAACTGTGTGGCCTAGCTTCTCTATTGCGGTACCACTCACTTCCTGCCATTTAGCCGTTATTTGAACGGTACCGGTATTAGTGAACAACAGGAAGTGGGCTATTTCATTCTTTCCCGCGATCAGACCAGGATAACTGACATTTTTTTTAAACGTCATCGGAGCTTCTGAGTTACTTAGCTCAAAGCCTGCCCCAGAAATAATTGCTTCAATATCACGCAGTAATTCTGCTCTGGACATACTTTCACCTTATCGTGTTGTATCTTTTTTGATCTTGGGGGGGAGGCAGAATTTTCAAGATGTAGGCGTTTTATTTTATGGTTAATAATCACCGCCACTCTTATGGTGAGAGATCGGGATAGGGGCTGATCTCACGATTAGCCTCCTCCCACACCACCGTACATACGGGTCCGTATACGGCAGTTCGGTTATGTTTATCGTCGCCTGCCTATAACTCCGGTAGGCCCAGTCTGACGAACAGGCGATTGGGAAGTGCTATGCTCAGTGCCGGACTACAGCTTATCCGCCATTGCTTATGGCAACTCCCTACCGTTTGCGCTGCAAGGTCTTTGCTTACTCCCCGTCTGCGCAACTCTTTGAAGCGCTTGCTGCCCGTTTTCCACTGTTTCCACAGGACACTTCGCAACCTTCGCCTTATCCACCTGTTCAGATCTCTCATCAGCGTTTGCCACTGGTTCAGTCCATAGTAGCTTTTCCATCCCGTCAGATATCGCTTTAACGGTTCGATAAGCTGCTCTAGGCTTTTGCCCGTGTTACGCCCCGTCAGTTCTCTTATCCGGGTTTTGAACCGCTTCACCGATTCCGGCAACACCACACACCACACCTTTCTGCCCCTCCTGAAGCTGTAACCCAGGAACTTACGCGTCTCCGGAAGCGCTACCGCGCTCTTCTTCGCGTTGAGCTTCAGCTTCAGTTTCCGGTTCAGCCAGTGCGTCAGCCCCGCCATCATACGGTTGCCTGCCCGTTCACTCTTCACATACACATTACAGTCGTCTGCGTAGCGGGCGAACTTCAGGCCGCGTTTCTCAAGTTCCTTATCGAAGTCATCCAGCAGCAGATTCGATAACAGTGGCGACAGTGGGCCGCCCTGCGGCGTCCCTTCTGTCACCGGCATTACCAGACCCGCTTCCATCACACCTGCATTCAGGTACCCGCGGATAAGTGACAGCACCCGTTTATCCGATACTCGTTTCGCTATCCGGCTCATCAGTACATCGTGATTCACCCGATCGAAGAACTTTTCCAGATCGAGGTCAACCCCCCAGCTGTAGCCCGACTCGATGTATTTCTGAGCCTGCTTCACTGCCTGATGCGCCGAGCGTCCGGGCCGGAACCCGTAGCTGCTGTCGCTGAACGTCGCATCCCACTGTGCCTGCAACACCTGCATCATCGCCTGCTGGATAAAGCGATCCACCACCGTCGGGATGCCCAACAGACGTTCGCCGCCGCCGGGCTTCGGGATAGTCACTCTTCTTACAGGGGATGGGCGGTAGCTGCCGGACAGCAGTTGCGCTTTCAGTTCCGGCCAGTGGTGTCTCAGATAGTCCGGCAGTTCGCTTACGCTCATGCCGTCGGCTCCCGCCGCACCTTTATTGGCCTTCACTCTTTTCAGGGCATGCCTGAGGTTGACTGGTTCGCAGATGGCTTCCATCAGCCACGCTGTTGACGATGGACTTTCTCTGGTCGTCGGTGCCTGCACGGTTTCAGCCCCCTGAGAACCGGCGTCAGGGGCTTCACCCCGTCTTCCTGCATCAGGGTCGCGATACGTTTTCTGCTGCATGACCGTTCAGAACCTCCGCTGATACTCGTCACTCATTACCGTTCGGGCCTTCAGACGCGCCTGTCCTACTATGCCCTCTGCTGACTCCTGTCCGCCGGTCAGCGCACCTTACGGTACGCTCAGTTCTGAATACAGAACGCCAGACAGGCCTCCCGGGGTAAGCTCAGCCGCTTTCACCACACACCTGCCCAATCTACCACCCCGGCTCTTGATGGTTATGGCCTTTGCAATCAATGGCTTGCTCCGCCAGCCGGGTAGGCCTCATATCGGATTTCTGTTCGTCAGGTCATGGTTTTGCTCCACGCTTCCTTCAGATCCCGCCTCACGACGGCACCCTTGCGCTTCACGAGTCCTTCGCCACCATCAGGCTGGACAGGGGACTTTCACCCCCGAGCTGCTGAGCATGCCCGGCACACCATAAAAAAGCCCCCACGGGCTTTATTACTAAATTCAATACAAACAACAAATTATGCTCTTAACGTACGTTTTCGTTCCATTGGCCCTCAGCCCCCTGGTATTGCTTGCGCCAGAGAAATAACTGGCTGGCTGCCACACCGTGTTGCCGGGCAACAAGGGAGGCCGTCATTCCCGGTTCAAAGCTCTGCTGAACAATAGCGCTCTTTTCCTGTGTAGTACGCCGTCTGCGTTTCTCCGGTCCTAAGACATCAATCATCTGTTCTCCAATGACTAGTCTAAAAACTAGTATTAAGACTATCACTTATTTAAGTGATATTGGTTGTCTGGAGATTCTGGGGGCTAGTCTATCTTCAGCTTACGGGCTATCTGACGATGTGACCAGCAGTATGGTGGCAAAGCCATATCAGTCCTTTCTCTTTGAGTTCACCTAGCATTGTTATCTCCTTAAAAAATTGAGGCGACAACTATGCTGACACAGAGGGTTATTACCCGATCTCGATGGACGTTATTGAGTGATCTCCTTCCATGAAGCTCGCCACGGGAATATCTGCGGCAGCGGGCCAGTAATGGGGTAAGTGATAGAGTTAACTCTGTGTTTTATGTGGGGATGATATGGAATTAAAACAAGACATCGAAAAAGAGATTATAAAATTAATAATATCAGAATACATTAGTACACTTTATTATATACATCTAATTGTACAATTGATGTATAACAAAAGAAGGAAGTAAAATATCATTAGAAATGAACTCATATTTCTTGAGAGAGACGTTAATATATCAGTAAAGTGCAAGGATATTCAGGAAGGACGTATATCGCAATCAGATTAAACAGCGCTTGATAACTCGTATCAATATCTATATGATAGGGTTTTTCAGCACATTATATTCATCAGGATTTTATTTTAAAAGCTAATAAAAGCTATTTTATATTGCTATGACATAACTTCTATGTAGCCATACTAATGATAAACTCTCTTTTCAGAGAGTTTTAACCCTTCGTTAATATTGCCAGTCAGCAAATCATATTCACCACGATATTGGCGTTATTGTTCAACGCCAATATTTATTTTATTATTTCTAAAAATCTCCCTATACATTAGTTAATATAATAGCACTCCCCATTTTCAACTGAAAATTAGCGCATTACTCATATCTGTGTAAATAAAAAAGGCTCCGTTTTTGACCTATTAAATAAGTCCATATCAATTTTCCAATTCTTGTCTATAAGAACTGTTCCACCATAATTTTGAATATTAATAAGAGGGGTATTCGGCGAAACAGAGAATTTCGATAATATGCTTCCATTAATAAGGGTGTTGTCATATTTGTGATTGTCACTCAACCATGAATAATCGGATTGAACAATGGAGATATCTTTTCTTCGAGATTCACCCTCAGGAAATAATCCCTCATAACATATATGAATACTCATTTTAATGTTGTTGAAATCCAGGATGTCCTGCTCATTATATTTCTTTTTATAATATAGAAAAGGTGATGTCGATGGTTCTGGTGAGTTATAAAAACTTTTCTTCTCAAAAAAAGGTATCAATTTGCTTTTTTGGTGGAGAAGAAACTCTTCTTTATGCCAGAAAGCAGACACTACGTTATTAATGTCTTGATATCCATAAAGATTCATTAATATCCCATATTTATAGTGGAATCGATTATCTTTTAATTGCTTTAAGAGATGTTTAGTTCTTTCCTTTATATAATCATTCTTGTAACCGAAAAAAACATTTTCTGAGAGGATAACTAGATCAACCTTCTTATTTCTGACGAATTCATTGAGATCAGTATAAAAATTACCTCTGACACCTACTTTTTTAAAATAAAGGCCAACCTGTACAATCACAATGTTCAGAGGGGGATGTGTTATATTAACCGGTGTTTTCCATATTAGCGGAAATAATAATAACATAAGAGAACGGAGAAAAAATGATATTTTTAGACTAAATGTAACTGCAGGAATAAGATTTAATATTAATAAATTTAAAACAGGAATATCTGTTCTTGGTAAGATGTCAGGAAAATCATAATATAAAACAATCAATGGATTTAATGGTATAAACATCCCGAAGGCGGATAATGAGGTTAATGAAAGGGCATGTAGACATGCTCCAAGTACCCCATAAGAACTCAGGAAACCATATATGACAAGGGTTACCATATTATAGCAGAGTAATCCAAATGAAAGGTATAAATTAGAACTGCCATAATATTCTAAAAAACCACTAGAAAAATACATCCCAGAGAAAATGATAGAGTATAAAAGAATAGTAAAAAAAAGACTCACTCGTCTTTTTCTTGCTGCGAGATAATAGGCAAAAAAATACAATAAGACAATAGCGAACTTCATAAACTGTAAGCCTATGTATTTAATAGTTGGATTAAAGTCATATTCTCATCGATTAGTTCAAGATCATGAGTTACCATAACGACTGTTCCTCCTTGATTATTGTATTCAGATAATATGTTCATCACTAATTTTTTATTCTTTATATCTAGACTAGCAGTAGGTTCATCTGCTAAAAGTATACTGGGTTTTTTTATCAATGCCCTAGCAAGTGCCAGTCTTTGTTTTTCTCCCCCGGAGAGAAATGATACATTATTATTAATATTTGACAATCCAACGGACACCAAGATATCATTAATTCTTTCCCTTGCGGCTATTATGTTTTGAGAGTCTACAGAACATAGTATATTTCTTGAGACATTTTGCTTTACATTAATCAGAGAATCCTGAAAGATGAATCCAAAATATTTTCTTCTGATATATGTGGTGATGCTATTATCTTTTATTTCCACTTTTTTACCGAAAAATTCATACTCTCCAACAAAGGCATTATCCAATAGACCAATAATATTAAGCAGTGAAGTCTTTCCAACTCCAGACGGGCCAGTAATAATATTGAACGACCCCTCTTTTATCTCAATAGTGCTATTATTCAGGATGGTTCTGTTTTCTATAGGTTTTTTATGTATTTTTACTCTAATCATCTATTATAATCTCAAACGCAGTATCTAATAGATTCGACAATTCATTCCGGTCACCATCAATTAACAGCGTAATAGATCGCAGACCTGATGTATCTTCACCTTGAGTTGATTCGCCACTGGCACGGATATTTTTGACTACTGTTGCAGTCCCCATTAGAGAATTAACCAAAGAACGATACCTTATTCTCTTGTCTCTTATATTCCCTGTAATACTGACCGGATCGAATTTAACATCTATATAAAAATTATCCAGAAGTTCTACAGACATTATATCATCGCCTGCATTTACATACTGCTCATTTGTTACGAAGATATTTCGAATAATGAAAGGAGTATGCAAAAATGGTGATGACAACTTTAATAGTTGTTCCAGATTCTTTGACTCTATGTCCAGTCCCATAATAGTCAATTCAGTATTGCTGATTTTCTCATCTATATCATGCAAGCTTTCTCTTGAAATTAACCCTTTTGAGAACATAGAGGTTGAATGTGTCTTTACTCCTTTTAATCTAGCTAGTTTTTTCTCTTCCATATCTCTTTTCATGGCCACAATATCTTTCTTTGCAGTATATTCATGATTCAGGACAGAAAATAGCTTCCTTTCCACAGTGACCACATTACCTTCAATCATGTCCTCAAGTATTACAACCCCTGCAAAAGGACTCTTATATTTTACGTTTTTACTTCCATGTAGAACACCATAGTAGTTATCACATTTTCCCTGTATTGGAAATGTGCTGCAGAAGAAAATAATGATATAAACTATAATATTCAATCTCATATCCAATTTTCTGAAATTCATTTTCTGTTTCATGTAAATTCTCTACACTAGACAAATAAGTGATAACGTCGTCTTGTCCATTCTTTAAGCGATAATTTATATACTCAACTTTCCTTTTTTTCAGAGTTAGTTCATTTTTCATCATCGCAAGATTTTTCTCTAATCTATCAATTTTCTGGCGAATTTCTTTTTCCAATAGATCTAGTTTTATATTTTCTTTCAATGATTCATTTCTGGTTCGAGACATAGAAATAATCTTTTCTTTTTGATTTACTGAAGAACTAAATAATCCCATTAAAGGAAAGCTGATACCCAGACTAGCACTATAATCCATTTTTCTGAGACTCATATTACCCAATGCACCTCCTTGTTTAGGTGTTAATCCAAATGATAAATAAAAAGATGGGATCTCAGATAGTTTCCTTATATCATTATCTATATCAGCAGCCTTAATCTTGAGTTTTTTGTTTTCAGCTAATAATGTATAGAAATCCGCTGTTTTACACTCTTTTAACTTATGATATGTAATGTCTGGGATTGCACTCTCAGGAACATGATATTCTCTCGAGATTTTATCTGACAGTAAACTTTCCTCCTCCTCAAGGACATCAATATCAAACCTGATTTTTTGTAAAATATTATATATCATCTCTACATCAAGAGCAGATATTAATCCAATTGACATTTTACGCTTTGCAATTTCGTATTCTTTATTGAGCTTCCTATATCTCTCGAGCATCAACATCAGGTGAGATTTTTTTATCTTATAGTTAATAATTTCCGAGAACAAATTAATTATGTAGTTGTTCCTCTCACTAAGCATTTCAATATATTTTAAATAATTAGCAATATCCAATTTATTATTCTGCATTTTTGCTTCATAAGCCGATAGAAGATTATAGGATAATGATAAATAAAAATGGCTGTCTGTAATAGATGAGAACCATTGATTGTTGTTTATATACTGCCCTAACCCTATATTTATATCTGGTAACATCGTTTTTATATTGTTATGTTTATTAATATCTAACTCTTCGATATCAAGAGAATAAGAATTAAACTGGATGCTTTTCTGAAAGAAATTATCAATGATACAGTCTTTCGCCAGAGTCTGTGTCGAAAACAGATAAGCATTTATTGCAAGAAATGAGTATAATATGTGTCTCACTCGATCTTTCCTTTTATCGCATTAACAGGGTTAATGCTGAAAAACAGCCTACTGAAAATGATATTTGCAAATATAAACACCAATAGGACATTGGCAAGTGATATTGTAATCATTGTTGTCCTAATACTTATTGTTACATCTAAAAAATACTTAATAATATGCATTATTACTCCTGCATGGATGAGTGAAATAAAAAGACATACGCTCAGCATTATTAATGACTCAATGATAATTAGAACTGTAATCTCTTTCTTTTCTGTACCATGGATTATTTTTAATGCTAACTCTACCCGTCTCGAATAAAAGCTGCGTTTCGATAAAATAAAACATGTCACGGACGCAGACAGAGTTAATATCACGTATACAGAGTTAGTGAGTAATGAAAACCGCTCTAACACTCTGTCCACAGCTTCCTTGGCGTTTAAAGATGTGACAATATCGAATTTTCTTATATCATTGTCATATAAAACTCTCTTTACGTTGTTTATATCTCTCTTTGTTACTATGTTATCAAGAAAGATTTTAACAGCATTGACTCTGTTATCGAGTTTCATTTTAAACATAGTTTCCAGTGGAATGAAAATGTGTTCATCTGATTGGTTTGCTTTCAATCCAAGGCTGTCAAGAAAATCCGTTTTTGAGTTTAATCTGACACCAATAATTTTAAACGGAACACCATTAATAAATATTTGTTTCTTACTGAAAAACGGACTAGATTCATTAACAATAGCAACATTGCCATTGTACTTATCATTTAAATCTCCAGAATATTCCGTGTTCAATCCCAGCTTGTCAATTCCGCTCACCGAAAATAGTTCACCGGAAAAAGGTGTATCGCTGACATAGAGGAATGCGTTCTTCGAGAAAGAAAGAACTTTACTAACCGTAATGAATTTTTCTGTTATATATCCTACCGTTTTAGGTCGATATAATTTAACAAATATTACCTTGTCACTATGAACTTTTAGTTCTTCTTCAGCTTTTAAGGAAACACTGTATATCAAAGAGTCAGTAATAATTATCCCTATAAAGCTAAGAGATAAAAAAACAAGAAATGCAAAATTCTGTCTTCTATTTTCTATGATATTAAGGAGCGCCTCCTTTAGATAATAGTGCAAAGTTGTCATGTTGAATGATAACACAAGAATCCTCAGCCACACTTACAGGCGCAGACATGTACAGTTATTGGAAACATTATATATAATGTACCTGACTATTAATAACTAAGGGATATATAATTATAAGTTTATGATAATAATCGAAATCTGTGTGACTAAACTTAGTATAAATATATGCACTTAATGCTGTGGAGCATCCCCTGCACGTTATGCAGAGATATTAATGATTTGATTTTACCCAGCAATAGTGGACATGCGGCTAAGTGAGTAGACTCTCAGTCAGAGGTGACTCACATGACAAAAACAGTATCAACCAGCCAAAAAACACGTAAACTGAACCGTCCCGGAAATCCTGGAGACTAAACTTCCAGAGAAAGAGGTAAACAGGATGACTAAAAATACTCGTTTTTCCCCCGAAGTCAGTCATAGGGCGATTCGTATGGTTCTGGAAAGTCAGGGCGAATATGACTCACAATGGGCGGTAATTTGTTCCATTGCCCCAAAGATTGGCTGTACACCGGAGACTCTGCATGTCTGGGTACGCCAGCATGAGCGGGATCGAGTAGGAGGAGGGATAACTCCCGCCGTCCTCTCACACCACCGTACATGCGGCTCCGCATACGGCGGTTTATGTTAACACTGGAAGTGATCAGGAAAATCAATGACTGGCCGTCAAACCGTGTGCATGAACTGCTGCCCTGGAACCTCTCGGCTGTAAAATAATCCTTACGCCACGTACTTCTCGGGGCGCTTACTTTTCAAATGAGTTTAAACTTCAAATGGTTAAACTGGCTTTACAACCAAGGGATTCTGTTGCCCGTATTGCCCGGGAGCACGATATCAATGATAATCTTCTGTTCAAATGGCTCAGGATCTGGCTGATCAAAGGGCGTATATCACGGCGTCTTCCGCTAACGAATTCTTCTGGAATTGGCGTTGAATTATTACCTGTGGAGATGACGCTGGATGAGCGTCCTTACCCCGTTTTTACGCGAGGTAATTATGAAGATCAATGACTAGCCGTCGAACCGTGTGCATGAACTGCTGCACTTTCAGGATGTAATATTGCCCGGTAGAAGTGTCATAATACAGGTCTCCCGGCGTTCCTTTCCCCCCAAAGATACTGACAGTATTAACCGGTACATTGATGTCACTGGCTTTTAATGTCTGAAAGTCGAGTGTTACCGTTGATTTTTTCTCACTGTTATTGGTGATGATGGCCCCGTAGTCAGCCGCCTGAAGACGGGTAAAGGTCAGGTTATTACCATTCAGATCCAGACGTCCACCACGGTATCCCCACGAAATATTATCCGGATTAACCTGCTGTGAGTCAGAAAGCACAACTGTCGGACGACCGCTGGCAATATCAACAGAGCTGAAAGCCTGTACCTTTCCGTCAGCATCCGCCTGCTGGTTGAGAATAACAGTACCGTCCCCTACCTTGAGTCCGCCTATATTCACACCGGTCCCGTTTACTGTCAGGGTACCTTCGCCAGTTTTATGCAGGTTATCACCGGCAACTCCGTTCACCTGCCACAGAACGTGGGTTCCTTTATCGGTGATAATCCCGCCCCCCATCCATGTCTGGCCGTTCAGGGCGGACACCCTGTAATCGCCGGCAAACTGCAGATACCCGCCCCCCTGATTAACGGAATTCTGCAGAACGACCTCGCCATTATTGCCGGTGAACAGGAGGTTTTTTCCTGCGTTCAGGTCATTTCCTTTCTTTCCATGCATATCCCAGGTCGTGTTTCCCTGAGTCAGTGTGCCGGTGCCATTAGCTGCATCATATTTCCACTGCAGTACTCCCTCACCAGAGGTGTAGGCTATGGTTTTGTCAAAATCATTTTGCGGTTGCTGACCAAGGAAATCCTGAGTGGTGACGACTCAGTTATTTCCATAGTTAGTTCCCGAGGAAAGTACGCCAATCAGTACCCATTTTTTTGCAGGGAATCATAAGCAAACAGGGGGGAGCCGCTGTCCCCCATATTCAGATAATTAGCCAGAGATCCATTCGCGGGATTAAAAATGTCACCGGTCTGAGCTGTAATCATCTATCCGTTATTATAGGAGTTCAGCGCGCTGACGGTTCCCCCAACAAGAAATCCGCCATTGGTATACACATGGGTGCAATTACCATTTTTGTCTTTGACGTACTGCATCCCCCCCCAAGGCGATAGAATGCAGTAAAGCGTCCGCCGGCCTGATAGGCACCGCTCACAGCCCCGACGTCAGACACTTCTGCCGGCGCCACCTCTGTCACTAGTTTACTCAGGCGGCGGGTTTTAATATCAAGACCGCTATTATTATTTGTACCAACCGTAGTATAGGTGTTTTTGGCGTATCCGAAGCTCATCGTGTCAGAGCCGCTGACATGTTTGGCGGTAACCACATACTGAAGGGAGTAAAGAGTATGGTTTCCCGGAGGCAGGCTACCGGTAGTAATAGTGGCACTACTGAAATCAGTCATCGGGGCTTTATCAAGTTTACCGACCAGATGGCCCTGCTTGCCGTAAATGAAAATATTCGTGGTCCCCGGCGTAAACTGACCTTTATTCTCGGCAAAGTCGCGGAATATCTGATAAGGGATCTCTGCACTGACCGTTGCCGACAGAGCTGGTCATGCCGGAGAAAGTGATAAAGCTGCAACAGACATAAGAATAACCCGACGTGAAAGTCTGCGATGGCTTTTGCAGGTGACCCCGCGAGCCAGTTCGGAGACAGCAATCAGGTTTTTGGTTATATGGCAATATTTAAGACAATATATTTTGTTCATATAGAAACATCAACCTAATTTTGACAAAGATTAATTACATTGGATGTGGATGGAGCAGTCCGAGATTTTCCTCACATATAATATCAATTACTAAGTATCTGTTTTTTTAGTTGGTGTAATATAATTTTTATTAAGGTAAGCGGGAAAACAACCAAAAAACGAAAGGTGTTATTTTTTTATCGTTGCGAGCAAGTTTGGTTGGGGGTATGCTCCTCTTTTAAGTTTCTTGCTCAACTTTAAAAATAGTTATGCTAGTTCAGTACCGATAGGAGTCAGTTTAGATATCGAATAGACTAAATAACTGATCCTAATGCCGCTACACTTTAGCCAGCCCATGTTTTCCACCGGGGAATGGGCTGAGGGTATCCATAAAGTGACGAACCTTTTTCAACAACTGTCACATTGAACGGCGCTGGTAATTTCGGGTTATTGTCTCATGAAGCGCCTGCCACAACCCTTCGACATGATTCACCCACGGCGAGTAAACTGGCTGATAAATCACCCTGAACTTCGGATTTGCTTTCAGCCAGCGCAACGTTTCACGGCTTTTGTGGATGATGTAGTTATCGACAATGAGCGTAATCTTTTTTGCCCGCCGACATGTCGCCTTCAGATGTTTTAAGATCCTGATAAATAATGATAAAGATTTACTGTTCCCACCAATATTGCTGACTTTACCCGTACCGCTGTGCAGTGCACCGGCAAGATAATAGTTTTCATTCTGGCCCGGTGTGAAAACGCGCTTTTGCTGCCCGCGTAACTGCCAGTCAGCACCGATTTTCGGGTTGAGATGAATATCCACTCATCTTCGTAAAACACGGGGTTTTCCGCACTGCATTTCGCCAGCGCTTCATGAATAGCGGCCATTTTTTCTTCTTTGTGTGGGTAACGGATACACAGTGTCGACGCGACTCTGCGCTATACAAGTCCGGCAGCAGGTAACCATCGCCGGATGGTTGAAACATGTAGCGGGCAACCGGTGACATCACGGATTTTTATCGCCAGAAGTTCGGTACTCCAGCGGGAACGCTGATAACCGAAATCGCCAGGAGAATACTTAACAAGCTCACGCAGCAATGCGCAAATATGTTCGAACGGCCAGCGCCTCCCACGTCCTGACGGCAATGACTTCAGGCCTTCAACACCCGACAGCGTGAACCAGTTAATCCAGCGACAATCGATGAACGGTCACAGCAGAGCGTTCTGGCAACATAACTGACGGCGTCACCACGATGCAGCATCAGCATGGCGGTGAGCCGCCGGGCGTGGTTTTTGTCCTTTGTTTTATGATAGTTTTCTGCATCAGGCATCGTTCGGTTCTGGGGATTGGTGCTATGATCGGCATCGCTCAGTCCGCTTGGTAATTTTTTCTTTTGGGCGATTGATCAGATCGCACAATCCGGGCTGAGTTCCCTCAAAGTGATCTACTATTCCGCGCAGCTATTTAGACTGGTCCCCTGAAATACCAGACAGTAGATGTATCTTAAAATAAGAGATTAGGCCAGTCTAGACAGTTTTTGTTGACTACTACAGTTTCTGACCGTCCTGATTTCTGCTTATATAAGCCTCGCAAAACATTGCTCTATTCATGCACCACTCTATGTTCTCTATTTTCTTACAGAATAAAGAGGCCAGTTTCCAGAGCTCAAAAGCAAGAGCAAGATCCATATTCTTCTCTGCAGAAGCTGCTTGTTTCGACAAGGAATGAAAATTCTTTCCAGCCTTCATCAATACCTCCCAATACAATGTTCTCTTTTCTGAAATTTATAACATGATAAGATATCGGAAGGATAGAATAATGACACAATGGAGATATTCAAATAGGGGCCAGAACGCTGCTGCACCAGAAAAATCCGGAATTAAGAGATTATGGAAAAGGACTTATCTCCGTTTTTTAAAGTGATTGTTACGTCTATTGCTCCGGGCTGGAAGATACCTTTATTCTGTGCAAGATCAAGATAGTCTCTCGCCCATACATTTGATATATTAATATTCGCTGCATTTACTGTACCTGCAACAGTCAGAGACAGCATTGTTGCTACAAGTTTTCGGTTTGTTTTACTCGAAATTCTTCTAGTTAATTCAGATACAGCGACAAGTCCAGTCCATCAGTCAATGAACTGTATTTAAGCGAATATATTATGTTCATAATTATCTCCAAAAAGAAATATTAGTATTGTTAAATTATTATTCAATATTATGGAAATAAGAATGCAAACAATAACAAATGGATAGTTAACATGTATTATAAAATAATATAAAAATAGAAATGGATATCCTCAGTCGAAACGAGCAACACTCGATATATGTTGCTATTTTTTATCTGACCGCAACTCTTTATTATGCTAACCTTCTAAAAGGAGGGGCGGCATTGGCTGAATTATAACCTCTAAATCTCGTAATTATTTATTGTGAAAAATACCTCTATATACATGGGGAATATCTAGAGAGAAGTCATATGAAAAAAATTAAGTTTGTTATCTTTTCTGGCATCTTGGGTATCAGCCTGAATGCCTTTGCGGGTGGTAGCGGTTGGAACGCAGATAATGTGGACCCGTCCCAATGTATAAAACTGTCTGGAGTACAGTATACTTATAACAGCGGTATCCCAGTATGTATGCAAGGCCTTAATGAAGGGAAAGTAAGGGGGGTGTCTGTCTCCGGGGTATTTTATTATAAGGACGGCACAACAAGCAACTTCAAAGGGGTTGTTACCCCCTCCACACCTGTAAATACGAACCAAGACATTAACAAGACAAATAAGGTTGGAGTCCAAAAATATAGTGCTCTAACCGAATGGGTTAAATAATATCGAGCTCTAGCTAAAATTTCAACTCTCCACGCTGGATTCCTATCCAGCGTTTTGGGAATGACATTTCTTGTGATTGATCCCACCCTCGTAATATGGACACAGGTCTAAGCGAGGTTCTAGTTTTCAAATTGTTCCGGACTGAGACCACCAGGTGCCAGCGATTGTAATCACATTCGATATAATTAAACACTGTTGCCCGCATTATTTCCCGGCTGATAAAATGTTCTTCGTGGAGACATTCCACTTTCAGCGAATGAAAGAACCTTTCCACGCAGGCATTATCGTAGCAGTATCCCTTGGCGCGCATCCTGTATATTATTGGCGATATGCCAACATACGGGTATCACCGTGTCTGGGCGATACTCAGGCGGCAGTCCCGAAATGAAGGACTACCGTTCGTGAATGCAAAGCGTGTTTACCGGATAATGAGCGAAAATAGTCTGTTGTTGTTACATGACAAACCATCACGACAGCAGCGGGAACATAAAGGCCGATATCGGTGAAGGAAAGCAACCAGCGTTGGTGTTCCGATGGCTTTGAGTTTGGTTGCGATGATAGCGAAAAACTGCGAGTTACGTTCTCCCTGGACTGTTGCGATCGTGAAGCTATAGACTGGGCTGCAATTAAGATACAACCCCTGTCTGGAAATAAGGGGGCAAGAACACGATAAATAATTGCTTATTGTAATTATAAGCGTAAAAATCATATCCTACATGACGATGTGGAAATTAATAAACGTATTTTATATGAGTTAAAAATTTATCTTTTTATTGATAAGAGTTAGGTCACTCTAACGCAGAGTTGCCTGATAAAGACATTTTTTCATGTGAGAATGATATGAAATTAAAACAAAATATCGAAAAAGAGATTATAAAAATTAACAATATCAGAATACATCAGTACACTGTACTATATACATCTAATTGTACAATCGATGTATACACAAAAGAAGGAAGCAATACATATCTTAGAAATGAACTCATATTTCTTGAGAGAGGAATAAATATATCAGTAAGATTGCAAAAGAAGAAATCAACAGTAAATCCATTTATCGCAATCAGATTAAGCAGCGATACATTAAGACGCCTAAAGGATGCCCTGATGATAATATACGGAATATCAAAAATAGATGCTTGCAGTTGTCCGAATTGGTCAAAAGGAATAATTGTAGCTGATGCTGACGATTCTGTATTAGATACATTCAAGAGTATCGATCATAATGATGATTCAAGAATTACTTCAGATTTGATATATCTTATATCAAAGATCGAAAACAACAGGAAAATTATAGAGTCAATTTATATATCGGCTGTAAGCTTCTTTTCCGATAAGGTCAGAAACACAATCGAGAAGGACTTATCAAAGAGATGGACTCTAGCTATTATTGCAGATGAATTTAATGTATCAGAGATAACAATAAGGAAAAGGCTTGAGTCAGAGTATATTACTTTTAACCAGATCCTTATGCAATCAAGAATGAGCAAAGCAGCATTGCTGTTGCTTGATAACTCATATCAGATATCACAGATATCTAATATGATAGGATTTTCCAGTACATCATATTTCATTAGACTTTTTGTAAAACATTTTGGCATAACACCAAAACAATTCTTGACTTATTTTAAAAGCCAATGAAAATATGTTTTATATCATTATTTGAGATTGCTATAAACATATTGGTGATGCCTCTAATTAGTTGAATCTGATGTATAATACGGGCTTTTGAGGTTATCTCATGTCCAGCGTTAATATTCATTGTCCCCGTTGTCAGTCAGCTCAGGTTTACCGCCATGGTCAGACCCCTAAAGGCCGTGACAGATTTCGCTACCGTGACTGCCACCGTGTGTTTCAGCTCACTTATACTTATCAAGCACGTAAGCCGGGTATGAAAGAGCTGATAACTGAAATGGCCTTTAATGAGCCAGGAATGATGCTGGCCCGGATGGCTCGTTTACATGGAATTCAGCCCTGCCAGTTGTTTAAGTGGAAGAAACAATACCTGGAAGGAACTCTCAATGCTGTTGCTGCTGGTGAAGACGTTGTTCCTGCTTCTGAACTGGCCGCTGCGATAAAGCAGATTAATCAGGTTCAGCGTTTACTGGGCAAGAATCTATGGTCCCCACCATTTTTGCAACACTGATTTTGATTGATGTTGGCTTGCCTAAATCTATCCGGCGTCATTATGGGCATGGATGCCCGCGCCTCGATGAGTTCCACACCTGATGAGCCCAAAAAACCATCCGGCTTCAGTGAGCCATTTTCTTGCTGAGGCTTTTCATCAGGCCGATATGCCGTTCATGTCATCAATAATCAGTCTTCGCAAAACCAGATTGGGAACTACTTTAATTCATGATTAACCTGCCAGCCAGACTGGCGCCATCGTTACCTTTCGAACACAGTCTGCTGTGTTGTGATTGCCCACGCTATCCGGGCTAATTTGTTGGCCAGTGCGCAACATACTACGCTGGAGTGTTTTCTTGCCAACAACGCCCTGACCCAATCCGCCAACCTTCCTGACTGATTCTCGATTCTCTGAATAAAGGATCTTGCGCACTGAACGAGTAACCGTCGCAGATTTTTATCTCCACGTTTACTTATCCCTAAAAGGGTATTTTTACCACCTGTGCTGTACTGCCGGGGTACCAGACCGGTTGAAGCAGCAAAGTCCCGACTGCAGCTATATTGTTTACCGTCTCCCAGCTGCGATGACAGTACGCTGGCGGTTATCGGACCAATACCGGGTATTGTCTGAAGACGTTGTCCTACCTCATCACGACTCAGTTCCTGCTCCAGTGCGATTTCAAGCTCGGTGATCTGTCCGACAAGGTAAATATAATGGGCATGTAAGCGCATCAGTAACTGCGCCAGATAGGGAGGAAGTTCGTTCTCTGCAAGTACTGTTGAAAGTCGTTTTACCACTGCGACTCCTGTCGGCATACTGATGCCAAATTCCAGCAAAAAAGCATGCATCTGATTGGTCGTTTTGACTTTATCACTGACCAATGATTCCCTGACCCGGTGAAGCGCCCGCATGGCCTGCTGAGCTTCTGTTCGTGGTTGCACAAATCGCATGGAGGGACGAGATGCCGCTTCGCATATGGCTTCTGCATCGACAAAATCGTTCTTGTTGCTCTTAACAAAAGGGCGAACGAACTGCGGAGAAATCAATTTTGCTTCATGACCTAAATCAGCAATCCGGCGAGCCATAAAATGAGCTCCGGCGCAGGCTTCCATCACAACGGTAGACGAGGCACAGCCTGCCAGAAACTCAATAAGTTTGGTACGGGTAAACTTTTACGCAGCAATACCTTGCCTGACTTATCTTGGCAGTGAATGTGAAAGGAATGCTTGCCAAGATCTATACCAATAAGCGTAATGTTTTGCATGATGGTCTTCTCCATGAAAGAAAAACACTCTACTAGGGTACAGCTCACAGGGTGGTGGGGACCATCTCATTAACCATGGAAGTTGAGATCCTCAGGGAAGCAGTGGAGTATGCGCAATCGCAAATGGATAATGTATGTGTCCTTGTTATCTTCGGACAAGGAATAGCCTCGGTAAGCCGTGTTTTGGGCGATCGAGCAGGAGGCGGGATCATTCCCGCCGTCCTGAGCCTGTTTGTGCACAGAAAACCCCCAGCTAGGCTGGGGGTTCCGGAAAGCTTTCAGCTTTGAGGCCAGTTATTAAAACCCCTTTTGATTTGTTAAAACACCTTGCGGTCTGGCAACTGCAAGTGTCAAACAAGAAATCAAAAGGGGGTCCCAATGGGGAACGAAAAGAGCTTAGCGCACACACGATGGAACTGTAAATATCACATAGTTTTTGCGCCAAAATACCGAAGACAAGTGTTCTACAGAGAGAAGCGTAGAGCAACAGGCAGTATTTTGAGAAAGCTGTGTGAGTGGAAAAGTGTACAGATTCTGGAAGCTGAATACTGTGCAGATCATATCCATAACAACATTTACCATCATCGCGGATATGGCCAAAAAAGTGGCTGAAGATGATGCAGAAGTCTCATCCATAACCAAGCCGGGTGCAGAAATTCATGAGTCTTAGCCCACCTCTGGTGATATTAAACGTGCGCAGGGGGCATAACTGATTCTCGCCAATGGTATGAATCTGGAATTATGGTTCCAGCGCTTTTGCCAGCATCTCAATGAGGTTCCAGAGGTGATTGTCTCTTCGGGTGTGACACTGGTAGGGCTCACCAAAGGGCCCTATGAGGGCAAACCTACCCCCCAATGCCTGGATGTCGCCAGATAACGCTCTGATTTACATTGTTAATATTCGTGATGCTTTAATAAAATACGATCCGGAAAATGAACTGCCCGGGAATCCTGGAGACTAAACTCCCTGAGAAAGAGGTAAACAGGATGACTAAAAATACTCGTTTTCCCCCGAAGTCCGTCATAGGGCGATTCGTATGGTTCTGGAAAGTCAGGGCGAATATGACTCACAATGGGCGGTAATTTGTTCCATTGCCCCAAAGATTGGCTGTACACCGGAGATTCTGCGTGTCTGGGTTCGCCAGCATGAGCGGGATACCGGGGGCGGTGATGGAGGGCTCACCACCGCTGAACGTCAGCGTCTGAAAGAGCTGGAGCGTGAAAATCGTGAACTGCGCCGCAGTAACGATATCCTTCGCCAGGCTTCCGCTTATTTTGCGAAGGCGGAGTTCGACCGCCTCTGGAAAAAATGATGCCACTGCTGGATAAGCTGCGTGAGCAGTACGGGGTCGGTGGATTTGCCCCTATATTTCCAGACACCTGTTATCACTTAATCCATTACTGACCTGCTGCCGTAGATATTCCCGTGGTAAGCTTTATCCTGAGGAGTTTAAAGTTGAAGCTGTCAAACAGGTTGTTGAACGTGGCGATTCAGTTAGAACAGCAATCAACTATTGCTATAATAATATCTATTTTTTGTTTTATTTTGTTTTAGCATGTAAAAATTTAGAAACAGGAGGTGTATAATGATTGATATAGTTACATATGTAATGAATGCTGATTTTGATAATATAATCAAAATAGCCTCAGATATGGATTTAAGTCTAATAAAAGATATTGTGCGAGAGACTCAGGAGGATATCAATAGCAATGGACCTGCATGGAGTTCTTGGTCATAAATATAGTATCTGACAATGTCAATGGCATGCATAAATGTCGTTATTATAATGACACTATGGATGTCATTGATAATAAAATAGAGTCTATTTATCATTCTGTGTAAATGCCTTTTCTTAGAAATGACCGTCAAGGCAATCACTAAACTTGATAATAAAGCGGCTCATCGCCATGATGACATTCCTTAAGGGGTATTGCCCATTTCTGTAACGCTACCGGGATGACACCGCTTTTTACTAACTCATCTGTCGGTAACACCCTGTGTTTCTTGATTGAGTGACGGATCACACTGTTCAGCGATTCAATGGTATGGTCGTATAAATCACCTTATGAAGCTCCTGCGGATAACGCGGCTCCCATACACCTCTGAACGTCTCCGGCGCCTGAGGGACAGCGTCTTCGGTTGGAGCCAAGTAAACAGCTTTAAGACCTCGTGTTACCGTCACGGGCAGAATATAGAATTCAACAAATTGAATACATAACCCTCAAATGCACCATCATATACTAAATCAATAAATTGGTATAATTACTCTCATTCAGGAAAGCATTTTTAATATATGGGAAACAATAGACGAACCAACGAGAAAAAGCATCGTTATTGAATTTTATTTCAGAACTTAACTCTGTCAAGGAAACATATTTATAACTCATAGCTTCCAAACTATTTAAATCTGGTTCATCATCACTAATACCATAGAAAATATGTGCAATCTCATGTTCTGTTAAATCACCGCCGACATAAACATTATAGTAGATCTTTAATAGTTTAGATAAGGGGCATTCTATCCCCATTTCCTCCCTTAATCTTCTGTTAGCTGCAGATAAATTCGATTCACCCGGGAAGGGATGTGTACAAGAGGTATTGCTCCAAAGGCCGGGAGAATGATATTTTCCAAGTGCTCTTTGCTGTAACAATAATTTTCCATCGCTATTACATATATAAACAGAAACAGCCCGATGTAAAATACCTTTTTTGTGGGTATATAATTTTTCGGCAATCCCCGTTTCACAATCATTATGGTCAATTAAAATAACATTCTCCATAAATTACCCCTGTTGTGACAGAAAAAAATGTAATTCATCTCTAACTGCTTTAAATGAATCCAATTTGTCTTTTGTTTTTAATGACATTCTTTCAATAACTTCTAACCATGATTTTAGAGGATGATTTATTTTTTTTACAGCAGTAATGATATCTTCAACATATTTATTAATGAGATCCTCGCATCTTTCAATACCTCCACCGAGATAAAACTTAAGGAGCACAGCTTTTTCCACATTCTCATCAATACGTTCAATGATCTTACCATCAGAAATCCAAGGGTAGAAATGCGATGGTTGCTGCTTTTGTATGTCTTCCATTATATCGAGAACATCATCCTGAAGGGTAAGATACATAATAAAGCTTTTCATCATATTATCAAACTGATGTGTTAACTCTTGTTTTTTTATAATATGAAGAACCATATCGCTAACAAGTAAATGCAGTATAGATTTTCCAACTGCGTACTTTTTAAACGCCCCCTCATCCATGCCTATTAATGGTGAAATATCTTTTTCCATTAACATGGTGTTAACATACTCGTTAAAACGACGATTATAAAAAGCATAGAAACTACTAGGCTCTATAAATATTTTTGAGGCAATATTATTAATTTCTACATCTATTATTTGCAAATAATACCCAAGATATTCTTTCTTTAAATCTCCCATGTTTCTTGAAATTAGTTGCTCGTACTGTTCATCGACAAAGAGGTCTGTGAGGATTGCCCTTCGGGCAATAAGCGTTGATATAATACCGACGTATCTTATCCTTTCAATATACTGTCCTTTATCATGGAGATCACTTATAAATAAAAATGGCATAAAATAGTAAAAAGGGTAAACATTCAAAGGCTCAAATAATGATTCCAATTCTTTGAATGGATATTTTAATCTAATTTCTTTTAGAGTCCTAAAGTAAAAAATGATGTCAGTATACCTTATTGTTTTTCGATTATAATTAATAATATCCATTGTGTCATTAAAATAACGACGTTTATGCATGTCATTAAAACTATCAGAAACTACTTTCATTTATTACCTTGAGCTCCATTACATATGAAACTATATTAAAAACCAAAAAAATATTTTATCTATAAAATCAAATGATAAATCAAAACAAAAAAAATAATAGATATTATTATAGCAATAGTTAATTGCTGTTTGGATTTGCCCCTATATTTCCAGACACCTGCCCACTTCTGGTTCGGGCCACTGGCGTAAAAATCCTGCTCCAACAGATTTT
>OASD01000178.1_pt1 | contig 35409 bp, 46 predicted proteins | sample 1475531 | NCBI WGS metagenome assembly OASD01 (sample SAMEA3360668, study PRJEB22359) | human gut metagenome | biome: ENVO:urban biome; feature: ENVO:human-associated habitat; material: ENVO:feces | place: Bangladesh | collected 2011
GGAACACCCAATGGCTTACTCTAACACTAAAACTACAGCAAGACGGCTTCGCATTAAGGGGGCTTTGCCCCCTTAATGAGCGGTTTTACCGCTCATTTGCGAAGCCGTCTTGCTGTAGTTTTAGTGTTAGAGTAAGCCATTGGGTGTTCCTATTAGGTTAGCTTTACTACCTTACACTAGCTTTAAAACATATTAGCTTATATAAAACTTAAATATTTAAGATTATTATAAATTAGTTTAGTTTATAATAATTTACTTTAATTTGATTTAGTTTTAGTGTAAGGTAGTATTAAGTTAGGCTAATTTGCAATCGATTTTAATTTTTTATTTCGTAAAATTTATAGAAATAAAAAAATAAACTAGTTTAAACTAAACTAATCTAATTTAGTTTAGTTTAAGTAAGATTGCAGTATAATACATAAAATAAACTAGTTCAGTCTAGTGCTACACTAGTGCTGAATTAGTTTAGAGTAGTTTAGTATAGAAAGGAGTATAAATGATAACTGTGTTTTCTATCTTACCAAGTTTTAAGTCTTAATCTGCTTTACTCTTCTGCTTTTTTTGTATTGATTAAATTTTGTAGCTTGTTAATTCTGATTTTATTGTATAGTAACTCTTGTTGAACCAAATTTTCTTCTTCCATAAGCTTCTGCGTTTGTTTTGCCAAATTTTCATTTTGTTTTTCTAAATCTTGGTGTGCATAATGAATAACTTTTATAATTTCATTTACTGCTCTTGCAGTTTGTTGCTCTTGTGTTTTAAAATTTAACAAAGAAGTTTTTGTTGATTGCAAAATAGCAGGTATGCTAACGCAACCGCCACATGAACTACCTATATTTCCGCCAACATTAACATTTCCACCTATATCATTGTCGTCTGTGCTATTGTTATTAGGGCGTGTAGTGTTATTATCAGGTGGGTTGTATGGTACAAAAACGCAATTTCCGTTCATTACTTGTTCTCGTGTTTTTTCTAATGCGTCTTGCATTATATTAAAAGTTATTTTAGAATACGTAGGATTAACACTGTCTCCGTCATAGTAAGCATTTTCTCCGTTTGAAGTTCGTCCGCTACTAGTTTTATAACCGCTCGGAACAGGCATACTGGCCCAAATTCGTGCTATATAATGACCTGAACCATTAACATTATTATTATCGCCAAAAAGATAATCAACCGTTGTTTTATTAGTTCCTATTAAGTATTCGGTAAAAATTTTATCTTGTATATATTTATTGTATTTTAAATTTCTATCTAATCCAAGCCTATTAATTGCTTCTTCTAATGTTCCACTAACTACTTGAAATCTTCCTGTCGCCCATAAAGTAGAACTTCCTAATTTTTGTTTTGCTCTAATTGCTTGTAAAGTCATATCTGTAAGCGGTAAATCTTTTATTGCTATAACTCTATCATTTACTATTTTATTTGCTATCGTATAGCTATTTTTACTTTCATACTCACCTATTAGTTGTCCTAACGGCGTATCTGCGAGATTACACTTATCAACATCTAATCTACCTGCATTTGCTATACTAACAAAAAGCAGTAAAATTAAAAATTTTTTCATTTTGCCATTACTTTTAACATATCTTTTAATATTTTATCATTATCGGTTTTTATTAAATCTTTCACATAAGCGATATATTCCCCACCATTTTCATTAAAATCAAATTTATGTGATTTTAGATAATTAAAACATTTAATTGCTTTGTTATCAAAAATAGCATAAATAATATCAGGGTCGTTAAAATTTACAAGTTCAGTCTTAGAATGTTTTTCTATCTCTTTTAAACTATCAATATCATCATTGCTGATTGCTCTACTAAAAAAACTTCTAAGCAATTGATATTTAACTGCTCCGTTTGCTGCACCGCTATTCCACCTAATAGTATAATCTTTGCAAAATTCTTTATCTTTTTCATCTTTGCAACTTTCATTGATTAATTCTTGACACTCTTTGCTATCTGCATTACTGCAAGTTGAACCACCTTGAATTTGGCTATATTCCACTTTAAATTCATCAAATAGTTCTGTCGCATTTCCCAAACTAAACACAACCGCAACTGATAGTAAAATTTTACTAATTTTCATTGTTTTTTCCCATTAAGAAATTTTGAATTTCGCTTTTAACTTCGTAAAATTCGCTATTATCTTTTGGTGGTTTGATTTCTGCACCGGCTTCTATCATTTTATCTTCTAAAATGTCTTTGAATTTAGCCCTTGCGATTTCATCGATAGCTTTTAGCATATCTTTATCCAGCAAAGAACTATTACTAAAAATCTCTTTTATGCTTTGTTTTAAGCCGTCAAGCTCGTCTAAAACAAAAGTATAATCACCAACCACAGCTTCATTTACTTTGTTATTTTTTATGGCTTCTTTATAGCTAATCATAGTTTCGTATTCTATCTCTTTTTTATTTTCTTTCTCGTAAATTAACTCATCTATAACAGCTGACACTAACGACATTTTTATCTTATTAGCCAATGCAACGCCGTCTTTATTGCGAATATCAAGCACGCTTGCTAATTCATCTTTAAGCCTTGTTTCTCGCTCTTTTTTAAGCATTTCAAAATCAGCTTTTTCTTTATAGACATTTAAAATTCTTTTGTAAATTTCTTTTGCTTCTTGCTTTTGATTTTCATCTAACATTTTTAATCCTTTTTATTTTATGAAAACAAATTTTTGTCAAGATCGCTATCGATTTGAACTTTAATTTGTTTAACCTTATCTAACATAATTTCTGCTTTGGCTTGTATATCATTTAGCATATCTTTGGTATCACCAGCGACATATTTTCTAAATTTATAGTTTTCATCGTCAGCATAAAGCTCGCCTACAATCTCATCTAAATAGTCAAAATTTATGCCATCTAGATATGCTTTAGCACCATAAAGGTCATCTAACGCTTTTTGTGTAACTTCGTTCATTTTTGTTCCTTGTAATAAAATATTTTATCGCTATTATATCATAATATATATATTTTTGATAAAAAACATTGATTTTTTACATATATTTTTGATAAAAAACATATGTAACATAGATAAAATCCGTGTTTAAATATTCACACGGATTTTAAAATTTTCATTGCTTATTTGTATTTTTCTGTCTATTTCTTGATATATTAGCGTTTTCTTCTTTCTCTTGCTCTTTATTATGCTCGGCTCTTAACTCGTCCATAGCACTGCTATCATTTGGGTCAATCTTACTATAATCTATTTTTTCAAATTCGTATAATTGTCCTTTTGCAATACGCTCCGCTTCTGCATTGTTTTTAAATTCAGCATTGTCAAAATAGACTTGTTTTGCCGATTCTAACTTTTCAAATTCGCTCTGTAAATCAAGTTTTTCATAGGCTTTTGCAACTTCTTTTTTAACAGGCTCTACTAATTTGAAAAATTCATCTGCGTTTTCTACATTTGAAACATAATTGCTTATATACTCGGCAGAAGTAATATCTAATCCAAATTTGCGCGATAAAATAAACGCAAACGCTTCTGCTTGAACTTCTTTTACCCCTATATCATCATTATGATTATGCTTCATTACAGCATGCCCTAATTCGTGGAATAGCGTAGCCATTTGTGAAACTTCTGATAAGTGGCGATTATCTATAAAGATTTCTTTTCTTCCGTCATCGTGTTGTTGATAAAATCCTCTTGCACCACGATTTAAAGCACCAAAATTTACTTCAATACCATAAGCTTTTGTAATTTTTTCAGCTATGGTTTGAAGCGTAAAATCTGTAATTTGTCCGTCAAATTCGCCTAAATTTACTTTGCTAGGTTTTTTTACAGCTCCGATTTCATAAGCATTTGTTTGGCTTATATCAAATACTTTGCCAAGTGAAAAATATGCCAACTCTTGTTTTTGAACCTCAACTATTTCGCCTTTTTCGTTTTTTACTTTTTGCATTACAGGGATTTTTTCTCCATTTTCATCTAAAACTAACGCAAACGGATTTTTGGCATTTTTGTCTAAATCTCGTTGCTCTAAAAATCTATTTTTAAATACAGGCACTAAAATAGATAATCCTTTTTCGCCCTTTAAAACGCTTACTTCTTTGAAATTTCCATCTTTGTCTTTTTCAGTACCTTTAAGCTCTTTCCAACTATCATAACTACCTAATCTACTTACCTCTATACCACGCTCTTTACCTTGTACCATTGCTAACATAATATTTCTACTTGAATAATTATGTAAACTATTGAATTGTTCTAAATATCGTAACATAGATTCTGTGGCTTTTTCTTTGGTTTTTGGGTCTTTAAGCTGTTTTGATAAAATTTCAATGCTTTTATCTACTTCTAAACTGCTTTGTTTTGCAAGTTCATACAAATTTGGTTTTTCTTTTGGCTCTGTGGCGGTATCTTTTTTAGCATAGTTTTGTCTAGTTTTGTAACCTTTTTGTTCTGCTTGTGTCTCTTGCGATCGCGTTGCAACATTTGGATTACTACTATTTTGTCTTGTCGCATAAGAACCACTATGATTAGCTTCATAACTAGTTTTTACTTTGCTATAAGCACCATTTGTTGTTTCATCTTGTCTTTTTGTATATTCTACGTTTGACATAAGTATCTCCTTTGAGTTTAATTTTGTTTTTTTACTTTTTTGTTATCGAATTTTTTTACTTTGTTTTCTATACTCTCTCTTATATGATATTTATTATTTAAGTCTTCTAGGGTATTTAGTAATTCTTTCGTGCTTTTAACTTGTTCTTCTGTATCAGCAATGCCATTTTCAGAAAAAGTTTTTATACCACCATTTTCCGTTGTTACATTTAAAGCTAAAACTTTATCTTTATATATAATAAAATCAAAATTTTGTTCTTCTCCGCCATAAGTAGTTCTGGCTAGCGATTTTATATCACTGATGATTTTTAATGAATATTCATCAGTATTTTTTTTCTCTAAAGAAAAAATACATTGTTGATTATCATCACTTTTAACTTTGAAATTTGGCGTTTTTAAAGCAATTAAATCTTTTAAGAATTTAGCATCGTATTCTTTTGCGATATCCCAGACTTCATCTTCAATAGTGTGTTCGAAGTTTCTATATAAGTAGTCTTGTTTGCCGCCAAGTTCATCGATTATATCTATAACTGCTTCAACTCTATCGGGAAAATCCGAATATACATTAACCGACATTTTTTATCCTTGTGTTAAATTCATTGTAAGATATTATACAACAAATTTACAAAAAAATAAAATATCTTGTAAGATTTTATATAAGATTTTAACTGAGTTTATTCAAAGTATTTATTGTCTGCAAATCTCTCATCGCTTAAAGTAGAACTCATTGCAATTCTTCACTTTATTTTAGTTGTTTTTAAAGCTTTGTTTTCAGCTTTTAGTTTTTTCTGTTTCACTCATCGGCTCTTGTTCTACTGGTTTTAACTCTTCTGCCTTTGGTTCTGTTTGCTCTTTTAATTTAATATAGTTTTTATTTGTTTTATAGCCAAAATATCTAATCACATAAACAATAGCCGTAGTCATTAAGATAGCCGATATCCAACCTATACTCTTAGAATTTGTAAAATTTCCAGCAAACCCAGTGCATAAAATAAGCAAGAAAAATGTAGCAATCACTATGGTATTTAAACCGCCCATATAATCTAGCAATCTAAGCATTTCTCTACCTTCAAGCTTAAAAAATTTAGCTAGTCCATACCACAAAGCAACTATACCAAGTATCACTATAATGTAGTGATTTTTAGCAAAATCAGATATATAATTCAAAAAACCAAGTAATATTATAAAAAGAATAGCTTTTGCTATAGTCTCTTGAGCTATTACTTTTTTTCTAAAATATTCTTGCGTATAATCTCTCTCATCTTCATTTTTTTTATACATTTTAGTCTCCATTATTAATTTGGTTCAACAACGCAGAACACATATTTTTAAACATTTGATTTTCAGCTTTTAGTTTTTCATTTTCTTCTAAAATTTCAATAAATTTTTCATATTCTGGCGGTAGATCGTCTGTTGGTCGATATCTACCGAGTGCATATTTTTTACCCATCATATTGCTGAATTTTACTAGTGATAATTTCAACTTTTTTACTCTATCGTTTAATTCAAATCGTTTCATTTTATCAGCTCATTGTGTTGCTTTAACAAAAATATCATCTCTTTTTTTTGCACGGCTTGTTCTTCTAAGCCCAAAATAATTTTTTCTAAAATTTTGTTTTGAGCTAGAATATCATCTGTATTTTTGTTAATCGCTGGGATTAAGTTTTCGTCTATTTCATTTGTAGCTTGAGTAAGTCTAGTTTCTACTGCTTTTTGTATGTGTTGAAATGATAGTGTCAAATTTGGAGCACACAAACACGCAAAAGCCGTAGCAAAGCTAAATGCAAGTATCAATAGATATTTCATTTTTTATCCTTTGTTTTAATAGCTTCTGTTTGAATTTCAATGTTTTGCAAATTCAAATATTTATTTATTTCATAGTCAAATTCATAAGTGCAAAGCAAACCTTCAGTGTTAAGAGTTTTAATTTTAGTAAGATAATCTTGCTTTAACTCATCATTTTTAACTATCTTATCAATTATGCTATTTCTCATACTATCAATTTGCTTTATAGTCTCTTTGGCATTAGTTTTTACTGCTGTATCGATTTTCTCATAAAAACCATACTGTCCGTCCGAAATCGTTTCACTATATGTTCCAGCTAATACTAAATTTACAAAAAATATTGATAAAATTAGTTTTTTCATTTTCTGTGTCCTTTAGACTTGTTTGTATTTTCTTCTTTCTCTTGCTCTTTATTGTGCTCGGCTCTTAACTCGTCCATAGCACTGCTATCATTTGGATTGATAAAGCTTAGATGATAATTAGCAAATATTTTACTTCGTTCTATTTCTTCTTCTAAATCTTCTTTACTCTTTTCTTGCATAAGCATTCCATCTATGCAATTATCATAGACAAAATTTTTTATATCATCCATTTCATTTGTTTCATAATATTTTATTAAATGCCCTTTAAAATCATTAATCTTTTCAACTGGTATACTAATAATCCCAGCTCCATTTTCTATCATAATTCTATTTGCACAAAGCATAGCTGTTCTTTTATTACCATCTGCAAAAGCTTGGGTTCTTGTAAGATAAAGCATAAGTGTAATTGCTCGTTCTGTGGCATTTTCTATATTTTGTATATTATTTAAGTTGTCTATAATATCGCCTTTAAAAGGTATTTGTGGTATCCAAGAAGTTCCACCAATCCTAACTGGAATATTTCTAATATTACCAGCGGTATAAAATAAATTTGCCCCCACTTTTCTATTCATCTCACAAACATAAGGAAAATCAACTTTTGGATATTGCATAGTTTCAAACAAAAATTGCCAAGCGTGTTTTAAATTGTTAATTGTTACAATTTCATCAATATTTAAACTAACAATATTAGCTCCATTATAAATAGCTTCAGTTTCTGGAAAAGTTACAGCAATGCCTTCTAATTTTGCACTTTTATAAATATAATCAACAATATTTCTTTTGGCAATAAAAATATTATAATCAACAGAAATATTAAATTTATTTTCCATTTTTTATTCCTTTTCATTTTTAATCACAAAGTAATTAAAAATAAGGCTATTTAGCCTATGAAATTCAAACGAATAGTTTAATAAATCAAGTAAAGTAGCCCCAACCAAAGTCTTTTGATTTGTAAAAGCTCTTATTTGCTCGGAGTGAATATCATTAACATTGTTGTGCTCTTTTGTCAAAGACTGCAAAGCGATCAAACTATTAGCATTTGCAAAGTTAATTATACTAAAAAATAACAAAACTTTTACTAAAAACATAGATTTTTTACATATTTTAATGTTTGAACTCATATTTTTTCCTTGTTATATCTATCATTTTTTTATTTATAATCGTTAAAATTTTAAATAAAAAAACTTTAAAGTGTCCGCCATTGTGATTTGCTTTAAAGAAAAATTTGTAAAAAACTAGCAAACCTATTACATAATATGTTATGAAATTTGTAAATTCAACTTCTGCTGAATATAGTATCAAAAACCATAAAATACTAGGCAATGAGCCTAGTAAATATACAATTCCAAGCTTTAACATAAATTGTTCTTTAAATAGAATTTCATTTAGCAAAGCTTGTTTTAGTTGTTTTTCTTCTTTGACATTTCTAATTTCTGACATTTTATAATCCCCCAGTCATATGCCTTGACACGCTATTAGATAGATTTGAAATCAATCCATCATCACCGTTATTAATGCCTAAAAATTTCAATAATCTATCCGGTCCATAGTAAATCATTTGGAACATAATATACATACTAGCTATGCAACCTAATATATTCATTAATACTCTCATTACGGACATAGATACATCATTTGACATACCACCAAAATCAGAACCTGACACACCAGCCATAATCAAAAATTGTTCTTCGTTTTGCAATCTAAATAAATCTTGTAACAAATCATAAAAAATTACTGCTAAAAACAAAAACACAACTATAAGTAATGGCTTTATAAATACAGTTATTCCAGTAACTAAAAAATCGTTTATCTTATCTTTGCGTTTTGAAGTTACTGCATACATAAGCATTATAGGAGATAAATAGTAAAATTTGAATAGATGAATGATATAAGATATCAAAGCTATAACTGCGGCTACACCAGCTGTTAAAATAGGTAAAGTTTCCAAAATCATATCATATAGAGTAGCCAATAAAGTAAAAGCAAGTTCTAATTTCATTACATCAAATGCCAAATCCGCCACGCCTTCTAAAAAAGGAATTTTCTTAAATATTTTTGAAATACTAAAAACAAGTTTTTTAATTTTATTTGGCATTTTTTGTCCATAAGCGATTTTTTTAACATTAATAGCCGCACTTTTTAGTTGAAAATTTTCACCATACTCTTTAAAAACATTAAATATACCAGTCGCACCAGGCAAAACTAAATATGCTAATCTACCAGTATTCAAATCGCTTAACTGCATGCCAAAAAGCCCACCCATATCGCTTTCACTAGTCTTTTGTTTTTCTTTTTCTAAATCAATAGATTGAGTTTTTGTCATTTTACTAATGCTAATTTGATTATTTAAGAACAAATTCATAAAAATCTGGTTTGATGGCATAGTCATAGCTGATACAAAGCCTTTATCAACTATAGTTTGATTTAAAAGCTTATTATATTCGCTCAAATTTGTAGCTAAACTACCTTTGTTGTTATTAGTAACAGTGATTTCGTTTTCATTTAATTGAATACTTTTTTCTAAAATCAAATATTTGTTTTCAATTTTTTGACAAGCATCAAAAGAATAAATTCTATTTTTATTTTTATCCTTTTGGTCTGTAATATAGTCTTTATCTAAATAGTCTTGTTTTTTCTTGTCATCCAGTTGAAAAGTTTTGATATTATCAAAAGCTGTTTTACATTGCTCGTATGAATTTTTAAGATATTCTTGTTGAATTTTGCCAATTTCCAAAGATATTTTTGACATATCTAAATTCTCTTTACGTATGATATTTAAATCTCCAAAAAGAGATTTCAAATAAGCATTTTCGAAATGTAAAGTTGCTAAATCAGCGACTTTTATTCCTTCTTGAACGAAATATCTAGTTATCTTTTGAAAGATAGTAGAGTGCATATCATCTGTTTGTTGCACTGGCATAAAGAATATTCCAAAGGCAACTACTGGTATTAAAATGCCATTTAATACCTTAAAATGGTAGTCTTTTTTCTCTAATTTAGAGTTTATCATATCTACAAAAATAGTAAATAAGAAATATGCTCCGATGAAAACTAATAACCAATTTAAAAGCTTTCTATATAGCTTTTCTATGTTTGCGAAGCCACCGACAAACATACCCAAATTTGCTGTATCTAAAAATCCAGCACTTTCATCAATAGTCTTAACACTATCTTGAAGCACTAAAAGTCCGCTATTTTTAGTGTTACCAATATTGATAAATTTAGGGTCCAGCGTGAAAACACCACCAATAAAATTACTAAGAGTAACTTTTCCTTTCAAAGCGTTTTCATCGTTTGGAATAAAATTTGCAATAATTTCTTCTTTTGTATTTAGGTTTGCTTTATATAACTCTTCATATTTAGATTGAGTTTTTGTAGTGCAATTCGTGTTAATCGTATTTGCATTAACACCAAGTGGATTTTCATAGTCTAAATCTTTTTGATATACGCTACAACTCGTAATACCAGTTTGTGGGTCAAAATCGCTTATTAAAGCTATATAATCATCTGATACGGCTCGACAAGTCGGAATACAAATGCCACTAGTGATTTTTTGATCGTTTGCATTTGTAAAAATTTTAGCTTCTAGTTTTTCTAATTCGGATTGATCTGCAAATGCAAAATTTGCAAAAAATCCAAAGAATAAAGGTAAAAGCAAGGCTTTTTTTATAAGGTTGAGTGATTTTATTGTTTTGTCTTTGGTAAGAACGAATTTTGCTTTTCCTATGGCTTTTTTAAAATTTCTCATAATACTACTCCATAGCGTTTCGCTATTGTAATATGCTATCTATCATAGCTCTTGCTTGTTCTCTATCAAATTTCTCATTCATAATCAAGGCTTTTTTAGTAATAAGCTCCATAATATTCTTTTGTTTTTGGGCTTCTCGTGACAAATCAGCTCTAATTTTAGCTTCTCTTCGTATTTGGTCTTTGATTTGTGCAGCTTTTGTAGCTTGTAAATCAGGTCGCAATAGTTTTACCATTTCTTGCGTTGGATTTACCATATCGTCAGCTTTTCTTTTTAAATTTATAGTCTCTCCTATTTGATTATCTAGTTGAGTATCTATTGTTTTTTGTTGCTTGACTAGATAATCACTTGCTTTTGATACTGCGACTGCTCCACTAAGCCCTTTTAGACTATTTTCTAAATAGTTTGAAATTGCTGTTGGTGTTACATTCTCACTATTTAGATTGATGAGTTCTTTTTTGGTATCAACTGCTTTATCATAGTCTTCCATTGATGAAGGTAAAGAATTGACTAAGTCATTTGTAGTTATCTCGCTAAAACTACTTGCTTTTGTCTCTTTCAAACGATATAGTGTCATCATTTCGTTTAATACTGCTTGATTGTTAGACATAAAAGCTGTATTAGCTAAGGTGTTTTCAGTGGCTACTTCTTGTCCTAGATTACCATAAGCTGTTTTTTTATCTAATACTTTATTTTTATTTTTGCCACTATAATTTCCACCGCCAAACCCATCTTGTTGAAAAATTTCAAACTCTCGCCCAGCTCGGCGTATACTATCATCTACACTATCGCCTATACACAAATTACGCTTTAAAGCTCTTAGCTTTAAACTTCTTGTATCATTGCCAGTCGCACCAGGCAGATATTTACAAACATTTAAGCCTACATCATCAATATCGGGGATATATTCGCAAACATTTAAATCAGTTGATTGTGGTACATTGTAGCATTTTGATACAATACCACCAGTCAAGTCATCAAGCTTATTAAAATACTTGTCATAGTATTCTGTTGCTTTTTTCCAGTAACTTTTAACCGTGCTTACGGTCTCTTTACCTGTGTTGTAAGCTTCGTCCAAGCTTCCAGCACTGACAATACTTACAGATAAAAATATTGCTGAAATTATACTTATCTTCATATGTGACCTTTCATCTTTGTCTATTATAGTTTTGTCTTTGTTTGTTATGCTCGGTTTGTTTCTCACTTTTTTGAACTTCTTTGTCTCTATCTTTTAAGAAAAACTCTACATTGAGTTTTGCTTCATCGTTGTGTAAAACTTCTTTGCATTGCTCTTTAAATTCTGCTAGGTCTTTTTCTTTTAAATTTGGCATTTTCTCTTTTAACATTTCGTTAAATTTATCAGAATTTATAAGCTCCATAGTTTTTTCTTTGCTATCGTTCATCGCAACTTGAATTCTCTTGATAAGTTCTTCTTTTACGGCTTGTTCTTCTTCATTTTTATGAAATGAATTTGTGATTTTTTGCAATATATAAGCTAAAATTTTAAGCATAGCTGTATTTGCCATAATATCTTGATTATCAAGTGTTAAGTCTCTCTCACGCTTTTGGGCGTTAGCTTCTCTTATTTCATTATTACGTTGCAACATATCTACTGCACTCATTCTATTTTCCATAAGCACTCCTTTAAAAAAATCTTAAGAATTTTTTCTTCTTAGGCTCTGAAATATTTTGTTTGCTTTGCATACTAAATATTTGTTTTACTTCATCAACTAATTTTTGTTCTCGCTCTTTTAAATCATCGCTTAGTAATAAGCCTACATAATCACTAGCGACATTATGTTTTTGAGCGTTGCTAATTTCAACTATAGCTCTAGTGATATCATTTTGAGCTTGTATCATATCTTTATTCATACTGGTTACAAATTTATCAGTTTCAGCTTTAGTTTTTTTAAAAGCCATTGCTAAAATATTCAAATCTTGCCTAAGATTTTGGATTTCTAAGATTTGCTCTTCAACGATTTCTTCTAGCGTTTTTTCTTCATTTTCTTCAGCCATTTTGCGTCCTTTCTAAGCTGATTTTTTCAGTTCTTCATCTATTTTATAAACTTCTTGTAAAAATTGCATTTTTGGTATAAATTGTGTAATAGGAATTTTTGCTGACATAGCCTTACCTTCATGGGTAATTTTTTTACCTTTTTTCAAGTTTGTCTCTGTAGCACTAACTCCACGATACATTTTGCCATCATTAAATACAATAAATTCACCATTATTCATAGCTTGAACTTCAGTTGTTTTTACTGCGGCTTCTTTTTCTACTTTAAAATGCTTTTCTGCTCCCATTTGAGCCTTTTTACTACCATCTCGGCGTTCTATATAATCTGTTTCTATATAACGCTTTTCTTCTATCATTTTTGCATAGAATTCAGTCGTTTCCGGGTGTATATTTTTCATCAAAATATGCGTTCCAACGACATCTAAAATCTCTCTTCTTTCTAGGCTTTCACTGCCTACTGTTTTTCCTACCTGATCAATTTGTGCTGGTGATTGAAAAATAGGTATTATGCTAATACCTAATGAGCGTGATTTACTCATCAAGCGCCCAAAACCTTCAATAATATAGCTTCCTACCTCATCAAACCAGCAAATAAAAGGAATTTTAGGCTCGATAGCCTTTTCGGCTTTATCAGCCGCAACGCCTTTGATAAGCCCTAAAATTAGGCGTCCTAGTTCTTTTGGAGTTGTATCACTAGCCATTGTAGGGAGCGTTACCATAATAAATTTATTTCTTTGCACCGCTTCCCACAATGAAATTGAAGGATTTTGAGTATTAAATACCTTGCCATAATCTGATTTTAAATTTGTGATAACGCCACGCCACGCTTGAGCTGACATACTAGCGTCATAAACACCTTGCAAATCGGTATTTTCACTAGCTTCCATACATTTTTTTTCAAAGTCATCAGATTTATTCTTTAAAAATTCTTCATAATCGATACCGATTGATGAAGTAACAAATTGAATATAATCGACGATAGAATTACTTATATATGCTTTATCTCTGTATTTCAAAGCTTCTTTTACAAGCTTATTTAAAGTCATATATTCAGCTAGAATACTAAAATCTAGTTTCAAATTTTCATTATCTCTTCGCCAAACAAGTAATTTTAGAATATTCTTCATATATTCTTTTTGTTTGGCTTTCCATTCATTTTCTTCCCCAGCGAGTAATGCAATTAAAATCTCATACAAAGCTAGTGCCGAGCCACTAAGCAAAGGATTGATAGTATGTGTGCTATCCATATCCAAGAAATTTATATGAATAAAGTCATCTTCTCTGCCAAGAGACACAAATAATCCATAAATTTCTTTAGCAAATTCGGCTGTTCCTTTACCATCAACGCAAAGCCCACCACCGCCTAAAATTGCATGTTGTTCTATCATACCTTTCATAAAAACAGATTTTCCAGCACCAATTGTTGCCATAATCAGCATATGGCGTTTAATCTGTTCTGCATTTAACAATAATGGGCGCACGAGATTATTAGCGACTTTTGAAGTTTTTGGAGCGGAGCCGTAAAGCTTTTTAGCTTCAAAGCCTAAATTTATCAAATACGGCTTACTTGTTACTTCGTTTGCAACTATGTTTTCATTTCCTTGATTTTTTCTATTTCGTCCTGTTAGTATCATTAAAATAGCTATCAAACTAAACACACCACAACTTCTAATAATCCAGTCAAATTTTGGGCTTACTCCAAATAAAATAGCGATAATCGAGCCTACAACGCTAATTACCGCTATTGAGTAATACAAATTTCTGTAAAATCCGTATTTTTTGATTATGGATTTAAAGTCGTCCCTATCTGGTAAAAACTGACGTTCTTCTACATAAGTTGTATTCATAATTCCACCTTATTTCGAAATTTAAATTTAAAATTCTTTGAATTTTGATATATCACCACAGCAAAAATAAATATCGCAAATAAAATGCTTAAAAATGTAAAATCCAGTATAGTATTGTTTTGTATTATTGTCATTACAAAGATATATAGCGATATTCCACATATAATGCTTGAAGTACCTAACAAAAACCACAAAAATATCTTATTTAGTAGTTTTATTTTGCTTTTTTCAGTATCTTTTATTGCAAGTCCATAGAAAAACAATGCAACTGCTGAAAATCCGCAAAATTGCAAAATATTAGCGAAATAAAATGCTAAATTTTCATAATTCATACTTATTCTAGTAATTATGCAAATTACACCAAAATATAAAATCGTCCATAAAATTTGTGCTTTCATTGTTTGTTCCTTTTTGTTGGAGTTTTATCACCGTCATTTTTATCTGTATTAGTGTCTGAATTTTCATTTAAACTCCGATATTTTTTCTTTTAATCTATTTATTATTTTCATTTAAAAGCCAATGTTTCCTAAAAATCAGGGTCTTCGCCAGTTTCTTCTCTGTGCTTGATATCAGCACTACTTTCTAATTTTTTACCATCTTTAGTTTGTATATTTTGATTGTTTTCTTCATCATTTTGCGGTATTAGCCCTTTAAATTTTGCATACATATAAAATAATCCGGCTCCGTGTCTTTTAACGCTATTTAAATCAGCGTTATCGATTGCACCGACTAATTCATATTCAGTATTATTTGTAGCTAATACGCTTAAATTTGCCGTGCCTATGTTAAACGGCTTTGTAAATCTACACCAAATATCAATTAAAAAATATTCGGCGTAAAAATCATTTTCTTTTAAAATTTCTTCCCAATCCACGACTTGTTCCAAAGATTTCATAAAGTATTTTATTTTTTTAAAAATCTTGTCATAAAGTAAAGAATTTGATAATTCTTTTGTAGTTTGAATTTTAGTAAGTTTAATTTCTTCCATTTCTTTAAAAATATTGCCAGTCATAAATTTTATATCGTTTGCGTATTGTCTGTAAAAATGTTTGCTTAGCTTATTGACTGCGGTTTCAACCCTATCTGATTTTTCAATAGTTCTAAATTTGTAGTAGTCATAGATAGATGATGGTTTGATATTCCAATAGCTTTCTTGTTTGACTTTGATTGAAATATCATCTTTTTTAGAATTATCTTTTATAAGTTTAAAAAGATAAATTCCAAGCCCGACAAATGCCAGATAAAAGCTTTTTGATAAGTTGCATTGCAAGTCAGTCATAAGCCAAATGCTCCACCAAATCATCAAAAAGCCTATTAAAAAATACATATTGATTTCTTTGATATCTCTACTCACTAAATGAAATGAAAATTTATAAAATGCTAGTGCCAAAATAATAAAAATAGTTATTAAAATACCAAAACCTGTCATTTGTTTTCCATTTCTTCGTTTATATTTATATTTCTAACGCCATTGCCTTGCTTTATCAAAAACAAAATTTCTTGTTCGCTGATTGTATTTTCGATTTTTAATCGCTTAATCTTTTCTAGCAATTCGTTTTGTTTAATTAAAGCTTTGTTGTATTTATCATATGCTTTTTTGCTTCTATCCAAAGCAGATCTAAAATCAGTATATGATTTATCTACAATTTGTAAAGTTTTTTCCGTGCCACTTTGTAATTGTGAAGTGCAAGATACTTTATAGCATTTTGCACTTGCACTTACTATAATCAAACTAAGAAAAAAAACTACTTTTTTCATCTTAGTTAATACTTAGTTTGAACTAAGCCCCACCGCATTGAGCCATTCATTAGCCGCAATTTCAAGTCCTTTTGCCCCATCTCTAAATAAGAACCAGCCAGTAAATGCGTCAGCCGCAATGCCTATAAGTGTGCCTAAAATAGTAACACCTAGAATAGTCAAAGCTACTTTTGATGAATCTTGTTGTTGATTTGCTTGTTGCTTACCCAAAAATAAACCTATACCCAAACCAACAGCTAGCATAATCAAAGGAAAATATTGTAAAAATTTTCTTACACCGAAGCCACCAGCTTTTTGCGATGCACTATCTAAATTCGTGATAGCTTGATTTATACCGTCATATTCATCTGCAAAACCAAAACTAACCGCAAGTCCTAAAAATGCTAATAAAAATAAACTCCTTTTCATCAAAAATCCTTATCTTCTTTTTTCGGTGCGAATTCTATTCTAGTATAGTATTCGTTATCTTTGTCAAAAGTCATAGCATTGCCATCACTATCTTTTATAGATTCGCCGGCAAACAACTTTTTAAAATCTGTATTAGTTAAAGTCCTTTTAAACAACTTATTCTCTCTAAAAATATGAAAATTACAAGTGCCTTCATTACTCCAGTTTTTATCACCTTTGAATTTTCTAGGTTTATATTCAGAGCAATAAATTTGATTTTCGCCACTTTTCAACTTACCTTTGCCACAAATAGGACATATAGTCCCGCTATTTTCTTCAGCCATAATTTTTTCTCCTTTATAAAAAAATTAAAATCACTTTTTATTTACCATTTCGATTAAAAAGTCTTGCAAATATGTAATCAAATCTCCACTAGGAAAAAACATAGCAAAACTTGCTATTTTCGCCCACGCAATCCAAAGAATAGACATACATATCACGGCTATAATCGTGAATAGTGCAATACTTATATAACCAGCTTGTTTGTAAGTATCTTTTTGTCCCAAATAGGCTCCATAAACTACTGCACTTACAGTTACTGCAACTGCCGAAAATAATAGAACATATTTTGAGACGACTTGAGCCATATGCAAACTTGCATATGCACTTAAAATTTCTGGTGTTTTTTCGGTAGCACCAGCCAAACTTAAAGCCGAACTCTCATCTTTAGCCCAAAAAACACTAAATAATTTTTCTGAATAGTATTTAGTATCTTCAAAGCTAAACTGATCTAGCAACAAAATGATTGTCATAAATAGCAAACAAGCACCAATATGCACGAAATAAGCCCCTGCAAGAGTTCCAGCCAGACTTAATCCGCCACTATTATTTTGTTTAACGCTTCTAATCCCAGCGATTAATACTATCAAAAAAGGGATAGTCGCAAATATCATACTTGCTGTACCAAAGACAACTGCTCCCATTAGCTTCGAACTAGCAAAAATCTCGTCCATTTATGCACCACTTTTGCTTTGTTCTTCTTCTAAATCAGAAGTTTTAAATAATTCAATATGCCTTTCATCAACTTTGAATTTCATATTGAAAATTCCTCCACTATACTGAATAAGCATTTCATACTTATCCGTTTTCTTAATTTGCTCTATAAATTGTTTTTTTGTTTCTGTGTTTTCTCCTTTAAAAGTAAAATTTTTAGTAATTTCATCTATTGCTTCATCTCTCTTACCTGGATTAATCAAAAAAATCTTAGTATCCAAATTAGCTAATAAGTTTTTTGGGATATCACCAGCGTTTTGAGTAATCAAACAAAAATGCACTCCATATTTACGCCCTTCCCTAGCAATTTTGTCAAAAAATTTCGTAAAATATGGGACTGCAAAGAAGTTGTGAGCTTCTTCCATTGCATAAAATAGTTTTGGTTTTCTTTGTCTATTTCTTTTGCAAGTAAGTGCAAATTCTCTATCTTTTAGATAGATTTTTTGAAATATACAAAGAAAATAAGGCACAAATAATTTATTCTCTTTAAAGTTATTCAAGTCCATATTTATATAATCAGCATTTGTATCGCTATCTTTACCTATGCGGTTAAATTGTTCTAGGGCTGATACATCTTTGAGCTTTTTAGATAGACTTTCGTAGTCTTCTCTTTCTTCCTTTCTAATCTGAGCTGACTTTGAAATATTATCGATATTAACGATCAAATCATTTAATACTGGCTGATTGAATTTGTGATATTTTGTTTCTTTAATATCTAAAATATTGTCATCTTCATCGTAGCCAAGTGCTAAAATTTCATCTACAATTTCTTTATTAAAAATATCGGATATGCTCTTATTGCTATAGCTCTTATCATTTATCATTTTTTTAAAGTCTTGTTTAAAAGCGGCTTCTTCACCAGTCGTTAGAATTTTACTTCCAGTAACCTCCAAAATAATATTTATCAGAGCTATAGCAAACTCTATATCTTCTGTTATAGTTTGATTATTTGTCATATCAATATTTAAGATATTGTATGCAAAATCGTGCAAATAACTTGATATGATATTGATAGAATTTGCTTTATTTGAAGCGATGGCATTACAAAATACTTCGTTTGTAAAGCCAATATCATAATCACGAATTTTAAAGCCGTGATTACCTAAATTTTTACATTCGTATGTATCAAAGTCAAAGTCTATGAGCTGTGATAGTATCTCTAACTTTTGAAATGATTTACCAGAACCGCTCTTTGCAATTATCGCACAATGTGGGTTTGAATTTTCATCATCAAATGAATAACTTACGAAGCTGTTATTTTTGTCAAAACCCCAAAAATCTGGTCTATTGGGTGATTTTTTATGGACGCTACATACAAAATTATTCATAAATTTGTCGTCGACCAAAAAATCAAATTCGCTATCTCTGTATTTTAAAGGCGTTCTTTGAAGTGTATTTTTACGATAGATATCTTTATGTAAAAAATCACATTTAAGACAGTTGCCTATCGTAGAAATCATCGCTTCATCATATCTTTTTAAATGTGCCGTTGAATTAACTAAAAATAGTTTTACACTATCGCTATCATAGTTGTCTTTAAGTGCTTTAAAGACTTCTTTTTTTCCGTGCCATTTGCTAATATTGATAATCTTAGCCAAGTGCCTTTCAATTGTTTTTGTTTCAAAGTTGAAATAAAACCAAAAACTGCCATCAAAATCTAAACTAAGCAGCTTAGTTATATCTGTTTTATCGACATTTTCTATACTTTTATAGTTTTGAAATAAATCTGTTTTTAAAAGATTTGAATATATATTCTCCTTTGCAATTTTGTTAAAAGTTAGATATGAGCTTTCTAATTCGTTTTTCATATTTAGAGATAAAGTGTGTTGAATTTTCTTATCTTTGATATAAAAATTGTTTTGCAAATACAAATCCAGGATAACATTTATAAGCTCTTTACCTGACATAAGTTTAGCTTTCATATCGTCAGCTAATTCAGATATTAAAGACTTATTGTAACTAAAAATATATTGTCTTTGGTAAAAGCCTTGTTTTAAAATTACATAAAAGAAAAAAGCATTTGATTTATCTTTGTAACTGCGATAAACTCTTTCAATGCTGTTTTCTCCTAAATAAAATGGCACATTTGAGCCACCTTCAACTTTAAAGCCATAAAGTTCTTTTTCTGGCGTATTAATCATCAAGCTTTGTTCTAGTACTTCATTTACCATCAAGCCACTATTACTATAATAATTATAGAAATAGCCGTTTAATGGGGCTAAAAGCTTATCAAAAAAGGTACTATCAACTTCTTTTTTGATAGTTTTAGAAAATTTATAGCCGTTGTAAAGCCCACCGCCAAGAATGCCAAGAATAGCTATAAGTGATAAATTCATAGCTTTTCTCCAAAGTATTTTTTATATTTAGCTTCAAATTTGGCGTAATAATCAAAAGATTTTTTCTTTAAAAATCCCTTGTTATAGCATTCAATCACATTTTTTAAATCTTTAAATTTAATGCTACAACCTTGCAAAACTTCACTTGCTTTTGCTACGCTAAAATTCGGATTAAAAAAAAGTATGATGTCATCTTTATTCAAATTTACTTGATTTATCTGCATTAAACCAATATCTAATTTTAAATCCATATCCCAAAGAGCTAAGACCAAATTTTCCAACTCTTTTGTATTGTCATTTTTTACGGATACCAAATATCTATTTTTATATTTAGAATAAGAAATTTTGTATTGTTTTGGCAAAAATTTCTTTAAATATTGCAGTAGTTTTTTATCTGTTTGAAAAGTTATTATATTGTTGTTAAAACCACTTTCAATGTCTGCTATAAGGTATAAAAGCGTTTTATCTATATTTGTTTTCTTTGCAACTAAACTTAGCGAATTTGCGATTTCCATATCGCTTACACCGAAAACACAATTTGCAGCTAAAAATATAAATAAAATCAACTTTTTCATTATCTATCACCTTTTGTCAAAGCCTTGATTCTAAGACTAGTAAATTTCATACCATAAGGATTATAATCTGTGCTTTTTTCAAGATTAAAATTGCCTTTAGCCACAATTTTGATATTGCCGTTAGAATTTACATATTTACCTAAGCTAAGAATATAACTATTTGCACTTACTAAGACATCAATTTCAATATCGAAGCCATTTGTCAAAGTTTCATATTTATCGACTTTGTATGAGCGAATTTGAATGTATTCTGGTAGCTTATCAGTAGCTATAGCACTGATAAGCCAATTTATATAAGAAGTATATTCGCCTACAATTTGCCTATCTTGCGGATCAATAAATTCTTTCCAAATTAAGCCTAAATTTTGAGAACCTCTTAAAATATCAGCTGGTTTTACAAAGCTTGAAATTTTAAAATTATCAGTCAGGCTAGCTCTACTAACTATTAAGTTATTTACTAGTGTGCTAACTGCGAATTCTTTCAATCTTTCAGCCTGTAAAGGTGTTTTAGTTACTTTTATAGCTCTTCCATCAGTGGTCGTTAAAACAACTTTTGAATTGTTTTCATAAACGACTTTTTCTAAATTTTCCATTCTGGCATTGATTTTATGAAGCTCCCAAGTGCCAACTAGAAAAATTAAAATCAATCCCCAAAAAATAAATTTCCAGTTTTTTGCAAAATACATTTCTGCTTTAAAAGCAAAATTTTCTTCTTTCATTTAATTTCCCTTATAAATTTTGTGAGATCCTTCGCCACAAAGTTCATAAAATATTCTTTGTCATTCTCTGTCTCAAATTTATGCAAAGTTTCAGCAATAACTTCCAAAAAGCCTTGAAATTTAGCGTTAGTGCCAGGTTGAACTCTTTGCATAGCGACTTGAATTTGTGAATTTGTTAATCCGCAACTTTTCCCTAATTCAATTATTTTGTCTGAATATTGTTCTATCTGCATATTCCAAAGCTCCCACAAAAATTATCTTTTTCTGTTTTGTTAAAAAACATAACTTTAAATTTGTCATCATCTTCTGCATAGACTAAATTTGCTTTTTTTAGAATTTCTTCATTCGAAGAGCTTTTTTCTATGCTAATTGTTATAATTTTTTGAAATTTATCAGCCGAATTTGGCGGCGTATTGCTTACATCTTGCGTAGTTAAATACACGCTATTTCTAGCTTCTAACGGATTTAAAGTAGCCTTTTGCGGATTTGGATTAACAGGCAGTGTGCCAAATTTAGTAAATATATCAGCTATGTTTAGCTGTTTTAAAATACGTGATTGCGTTATGCTAAGTTTAACGCTTCCGTCGCTCATAGTCTCTTGCCAAACTTGAGGATAAGTTAAATTTTTGTTTGCAACCAGATATTTACCAAGTTCATAAGCTCTTATATCATTTTGATATTTAACTAGAATTTTCTTAGCTTCCTTGAAAGCTTGTTTTACACCTTCGTCATATCCAGCTGAAAATCCAGCGTCATATCCACGCTTATAAAAAAAGTCTTCTGCTTCATTTTTAGCAAAGGCTGAATTTATTGCTAAAAGAAGTAAAAGAGTTGTTATTAAACTTCTTCTCATCATATTTTTTCTCCTCTATAATCAACTTGCAAATCTATGTAAATCTTTGAGCCACCAGCAATATCATAAAGATATGGTAAGTCTTTTTTAAAGACTTCTGCACCGGCTTTGATAGCTCCAGCAACTATATTGACTGTAGCTACACCAAAATAATCAACAATGTGCGGTTTTTCGGTATTTGTGTTTTGCACCGCAACTGTTTCTTGATTAGAGCCACCAACTTGTACATATTCAGTATTTTGTTTAGTTCTGCTTTGCTCTAGGGCTTTTAAATAGTCATTACTTGCTGTTTTTAACTCATCAGCCGCATTACTAGTAGTAGTTAATGCTATTTCTGATAGTTTTCTATCATTTACATAAGTAGCTATGTTATAGCTAGTTCTAGCTTCATTTGTTACTCTTGAGCTAGTAACTATATATCTCCACCCTTTGTATTCAATATAAATTGGATCAAACAAAAGGGCGGAGTATTGATTAAGCGGTCTCATATTACCAAACATTGTAATTGAACCAACATTAGTTTCACATTCAAAATACCCAGAACTAGGTTGTTTGCCTACAAAAATATCATCTTTAATTAGACAATACCCAGTAACGCTAGTATTTGTATCGGCACCCAAATTTGCCAAAGGCATACTTGTAGTATTTTCATCTATTAAATTAATAATATTAGCTTCTGCGACTTCATATTCATGCTTATTTACACTTGCTTTTTGCAAATAGAAATTATAAATCGCTTCTCTTCTAAAATTATTTTGTTCTTTCTTAACAGAATAATTTATTTGCTTTTCTTCTACAACTTCATTACCAAAAGCACTTCCTTTGATGATATTTGAGCTTTCACTATTTGCAAAGGTCAATGAAGATATCGTTAAAAGCAATAAAAAAATTTTATTCATAGTTGCTCTCCAAGCCTTTGTCCCAAATAATTTTTGGTTCTTGTTTTGGTTGCGGTTTTGGTTTTCCGTTTTGAACGCCAAAATCTTGCACTAAAATAACATTATTTGTAGTATCTAAATCTTCATCAATATCGCTAATTTCTACATTTTCTTTGTTTTTTAAGACACGATAAGCAAAACTATTGAAGTCATCTTTTTGTTTTTGTGAAATTCTGTTTTGATAGCTAAAACTACTTCCGTTTGGTAAGTAAATTTTACTATCATCTGGCAATGGATTAGTTTGCACTCTACCACTGCAACCTACTAAGAAAACGCCTAAGAATGCTAATGTAATTACTCTTTTCATTATTTAGCCTTTAACTCAATATCTCTTTTAAGAAAATAGATATTTTGACCTTTGACGCCAACATAGTCATCGCCCAATCTGTTAAAAGATCCGCCGTATTCAAAATCTTCTAAATCTATATCTTGCATAACTCTAAGTTCTTGCATTGTTTTATCTTTGTATTTATATGCTTGAGCCTTTGAATTTCTTAGACTTATATATTTCTTTGGCTCAGGGGTTTTATAAATCACTTTTGGTTTAGCTTGTTTATAAACAATCCTTTGTTTTTCTTGAATAACCGGCACTTCTGTGAATTCTCGTTTTACAACGATATTATTATTTCTTTGAATTTCGTTAATTACTTTATTTGATATATCATTTACATATGGTGAGTAAGTAATTAGCTCTTTTTGATTAAAGCTAGTTTTTTTAGCTACTTTCACGCTTATGCCATTAAGAATTCTTCTAACTTTCTCTTTCGCTTTCAAAGCGTCTGCATTACGCTCGTAGCTTTCATAGATAATAAATTTCCTTGTAGTTTTAACATTCACAAAGCCTTCTTTGAATGTTAAATATTCCATCAGTAATAAAGTGGCACTATCTATATCAGCAATATCACCATAAACGACATAATTATTTTTGATATTAAAAGTTTGTGGCAAATATCCATTATTTTTAAATGAAATTTGCAAAGCTTCTATACTATTTTCAAAGCCTAATTTGTAATGAGCTGAATTTGCAAATAAGGCACTACCAAGCACTGCTAACATTATAATTTTTTTCATATCAATTCCTTAAAAATTTAATTTGTAATTCCAATTTTCGATTTCATCATAAAAAATAATGAAATTATCTGTTATATCAATAATTTTATAACCGCCAACCTTATCACCTATATAGAAATTCTTACCTTGATAAACTAGCAAATTGTCTTTAAGAACAAATTTGTCTTTTTCTTTTAGTAAAAATTCTTTCATTTTATCTTCACTCTTTGCTCCAGTGTTAGTTTCAACCTTTTGTCTTTGTTTTGTTTTTTCTAACTCGTTAAAAGCTTCTTTAATAGCGTTTTTAACTTCATAAATGATTTGTTCTGTATCTAGGCTTTTATCACTAGTAATAATCACGCTATTAACTTGTTTTTCTTTTACAATTTCTTTTTCTGTCGTATTTCTAATATTTGTAGCATTCGCTTCTTTTAACTCTTGTTTCTCTTTTTCTTCTCTTGCTCTTTTTAAAGCTTCTTTATCGACAATAGTATTTTGTTGTGTGAGTGGCGGTGGAACTTCGTAGCCACTTTGAGTTTGGGTTGCAGCATTTGTATTTTCAACCAGTGCCGTTTCTTTATTTTCTTTGCTATTATGTAAAGAAAATATATATGCAAAAGCCAAAATCAATAAAACTATTAGCCCTATAACTATCAATAAAAGCTTTTTACTGCTAGTTGATTTTTTTGTTCTTGACTCTTTGATTTCATCAACTGTATTTGCTGAATTTTTAGATTTATCAAAAAACATTTTTTAATTCTCCGTTCCAGTATCCACACGATACTTTATTCCATTGATATTTATTCGCCCATAGTTATTGTCTTTGATGATACGATACACGATATCATCAATCAAAATATAGTTGTATGTTTTATTTGGATAGTGCCCGTAAGTGCGAATATAGGTTTGTAATACTTCAAAATCATCTCTTTGTTTTACCGATTTATATGAATAAACTAAATTTAGTTTTTCATCGGTTTTGGCTCTGTCATAGCGTTTTAAAATCGTATTTAAAACATAATTTTTGCCGTCAAGCGAATAAATCGCTGTTAAATTTGCAATATTAAAATCGTTTTTAACTCTAAGCAAAATGGTGTTTTGTTGATATTTGAGCGTTACAGGCTCTTGAGAGATATCAACGCTTGATATAATTGACCCTGGTGGTAACAAAAATGTTGTTGTAAAATAAGGGTGAGTTGCTATGCTATCGATTGAATTCATCGGTTTTGATACCGGTTTATAGTTTAGAATGCTCTCATCAAATTTATCAAAAGTTTCTTGCAAACTTTTATCTTTATCTTGCACTTCTTTAATTTCTTCTTTTCCGATATCAAGGTAAAATTCCTTGATTTTTAAATCTTCAGCTTTGTTTCCATCACGTTGCTCTGTTTCGCTAATCGGTCTGAAATTTTGTGGATTTAACGGATTATCAACCCCTTCATTTTTTGCTCCAAAAGCAAAATTCAAAATGATAAAAACTAGGGCAAATACTATTTTTTTAAGCATTGTTTTCCTTTTTTACTAAAATTTGTCCTACAAGTTTTTCATCTTTATAGACATTAAAAACTTGCAAATCTAACTCTAAAACTAGCGACAAAAATATTAAAAATGTAAAAAAATATTTTAAAATATAAGCTATATCATCTATGAAAAATACTGCACTTACAACCAATGCTAATCCTAAAATCAAATATATGAATTTAAAAAAATATAGAATTAGAAATGCAACGCCAAAGGCGACTGCATATTGAGTTATTTTTTCTGACGATAAAACAAAATCGTATTTTGTATAAATGAATAATAGAATAAATAAAATAGGCAAATACTTTATACACAAAAATATTGCTGTTTTTAGTGGCTCTATTTTATAGTTTCTAACTTCTAAAATTTCACCATTTTCATCAAATTGAGTTTTTGTAACAGTTTTTTTATCTAGATCCAGCTCTGCTGTTTCACTAATCGGTATATAGAAAAAATATGGAAATCTAGTTAATAGAAAATTTTTCATCATCGCTCCTAAATTTCAATAAATAATTCTTTTTGACCTATAATGCGTTGAATACCTTCACGCCCAGTTTTAATAAGTGGAATAAACTGCTTTATAGTGTCTTCTATAAGTTCTGTAGTAATTTCTATGCCTGAAATTTTGTAAAAATATAATTTGTAACAAAATGATTGAATTTCAGAGTGTGTATAACAGAATCTATTGTTATCAACTCTTGCATCTTTGTATGTGTTACTCATACGGTTTATGATTTTTCTAATGCTGATAATGTTTTCAATGAAAGTAAGTCTGTATTTATTGAAGTAAATTTTAAAAATTTCTTCGGTGGTTTCAGTTGTCGGTAAATTTACAAAAAATAGCTCATCAAATCTGCCACGCCTTAAAAAGGCTGGTTGATTTTTTATAATGCTATCAAGGGAGTTAGCTGTTGCAAATACTAAACAATCTAAATGTGGATACTCCCCCCCCCCCCCCCCCCGAATTTATATCATTTAGGATAGTCATAATTCTACCTGTAACTGGGTCGTCGGCATTTCCTACCATTTTTTCAACTTCATCTAACAAAATAATCGTTTTTTGTCCTACTTTATCAAGATGTGAAAAAATTCTATTTATTGTCGCAATAGGCTCGGCAGATTCTTTTATTTGAGCTAAATTTAACATTATAAGGGGGCGATTTAACTCACCAGCAAGACAATTAGGGAAAAATGTCTTACCAGTTCCTGGAATTCCTACCAAAAATAAGCCTTTTGGTTTATAGCCTTGCTTTTCGGCTTTAAGCAAATTTGTAACCCACTCTTTCAAAACTTTTGCACCACCCAAGTCTTTAAAAGATAGTTTTGAGTTAATAACACTTACGCCCAATCTTTTTTCTAACATTGCAGTAGCACTAAAATTTTCTTCTTTTTCTTGCGAAGTCAAAATATCGAATTTATTGCCAAATTCTTTTATAATAAAATGATTTTTGAATATTATTGGCGGATTATATGGAGCTACAAAAACTAGTTTATTATCGGTTTTTTGATTATTTTTAATAGTTTTTATTATTTCATCTTCTTCTGGGTAAAAAACAATATTAATCTTATTACCATAATCAGATGATAAAAGTTTAAACATTATCTCAAAATCATAATAAAATTGGTCTTGAGCTTTTATCCAAAGAATACTGCTAATCTTTATGTCTTTTGACATTTTGTTTCTCTCCACTATCTTCATCATCGCCATTTAAGATATCCAAAACTCTTTTTTGGGTATCTGCCGGCTGTGGTTTTTCTTGGCTTTGTGTATCTTTACTATCATCTTTTGTTTTATTCTCACTAATTTCAGCTTTTAAAGCTTCGTTTTCTTTAGTGATAGTATCAAGCAACCCTCTTAATTCAGAGATTTCTTTGTTTTTTAGTTCTTCAACACTAGCCATCTTTTCTGTTATTATATCATATTTTATTAATGTTTCTTTTAAATTATCTTTATTTTTTATAAGTTTATCTTCTTTTTCATTGATTTTTTCTTGCAAATTTTCTAATTTTATATTTAAAGCTATATTTTCTCGTGTTATTTTATCTTTTTCGGCATTTATTTCACTGATAGTTACATTTATTTTAGCAAATTGGGTATCAAGCAATTCATATTTAGCTAAAAGTTGATTGTATAGTTTTTCAGTGCCTTTCAAATTTTCGTTTTCTTTAGTCAAATTTTGGATTTGCATAGAATTTCTATTTATAATTTCTTCTGCTTCTTCATTTGATTGTTCTAACTCGTTGATATTTTCAGTAAGTTTATTAATAGTCGCTTGGCTTTGAGTAGCAATATTTTCTATCTCTGTTTTTGCACTATTAGTTAGCTCTTCTAAATCTACTTTGTGCTGTTCTATCAATTCTTCTTTTTCTAGTTTAAATTCTATTCTTGATTTTTCAAGTGTGGATTTTAAAGAATTTATAGTTTCTTCTCTTTTTGTAATAGTTTCATTTTGTTTTTCAATTTCACCTTCTAAATTTGAAATTTCTTGCACTTTTAAATTTAGTTCGTCTTTTAAAAGTGTCGTTCTAGCTATATCTTTTTGAATTAAAATAGTCGCAAAATTTATTGTATGTTCTTCTCTAAATTGTTGTTTTGCAGCTCTCACAACTTCCAAAAAGCCCACACCTTGTTCCATTAGCTTTGACATATAATCATAAGCTTTTTTGCCTTCAGCACGACTTTTAGCTAGGCGTTGTTTGGTTTTTTCTATTTCTTTTGCTTCATAATCTTCAATAACTTCTTGTGTAACTATATCTAAGTTTTCAAGAGTTACTTTTTCGCTTGATTTGCGTTTTGGTGGTTGAACTACTTCTGTTCTTGCTTCATCATCGACTATATTATTTTCTATTTTTTCATCTGCTTGATTTATAGGTTTAAAGCTTGTTTGTGTAGCTTGCCTAACTTCATAGCTGCTTTCTTTTGGCAAACTATCTCGCTTAGAGTTATTTTCTCTTTGTAATTCAGCTTTTGCTTGTTCTTTGATTTGAATATTTTTTATACTAGCAATTGTATTTTCTTCTTTTTGCTTAGCAGAATCTAAAATCTCTTGACTAGTTGCAACCATAGATTTTAGTATTCCATTTGATTTATAACTAAATGAAAAAGTCTCATTTACACCTGCTTTTGCAAGTTTTGAAAAGAAATCAGCCATAACAAAATTATTATCTTTTGCAAGTTCAAAACCTTCTTTTAGGCTTACACTTTCTTTACTTTTACCTACAAAAATTCTATCTTTTTCTTCATAAATTCCACGCCTATTATAAATGAGCTGAAAGTGATTTACATACTCTTGATTCATACTTCTAAAATCACAAAAACTGCAACTGTCTGTATTAAAGAAAATATCTGCAAATTTTTCTCTTTCAGGCTTTGTGCTTTCATTTACATTTATAGTTAAAATCATATAATCATCTAGTTCAAGTTCTTTTAAATTTTTAGCTCCCAACGCACTTTTAATTCTAAAATCAAATTGCGATAAGTCTTTATTAACGGCTTCTTTAAAGGCATTTAAAAAATTATTCATATATGTATGAGCTTCATATAAATTACCGGCTACATAGTTAATATTTATACCGTGCCTATTAAAATACGCCAAGTATTCATCATCTCTGCCATTAAAATACTCTCTAAAAGCCCTATCTGGTCTTTGATACAAATTTATGATTTGTAAATCTTCAATTCTGGCTTTTTCCAATTTAATTTCTAACATAGCAAAACTCCTATTTTTTATTCTTTCTAATTTCAGATTTAGCGTTTTCTTCTTTCTCTTGCTCTTTATTGTGCTCGGCTCTTAACTCGTCCATAGCCGAAGTATCGTTTTTATTGTATATAGTTAAATTATCAATATTTTTTAAAACATTATCAAGCCACATAATATTTTTTTCAATAAAAATATTTTCATCAAATTTTTCGGCAATTTTTTTTAAATTTGAGAATTTTTGTTTGCTCTCATTTTCTATAAATTCACTATTATCATAAAAATAAATAGTGTTACACAACGGAATTACTTTAATTAAATTTTCAAAGCTTTGATTAAAACGCCTTTCTAATATTTTACTGTCAATTCCGTGTCCTTTTTTTGCCACTCTTATTGCAACTCTTTGTTTTGAAAGTTCAACGCTTTTAAGTCCAACATAAAATAATGTTATATTGTATTCATTTTCTTTTGCTTTTTGTATAAAATTTACAATAGAATGACCGCTTAGCGTAGTTTCAATATTAAAATCGATACCTTTTTCTAAATATGAATTACGAAGCTTTATTGCAAGACGACCTGCACGATTTTGATCTATTGAATTATTCCAATCGCCAAATTCTCTCACAATTTCATCTGAATTAATTCTAGCGCCATAAAAATCATTACTTTCTAACTGATTTATATAAAAAGTTGATTTTCCAGCTCCATTAACTCCCGCAAAAATATATAAATTTTTCATTATTTTGCTCCTTTATCTATGTTTAAATTTTTTTCTTTTTAAAAAACTTTGCAAAAGCTCTTCATCGTTTTTTTGTGAAATTTGGCGTTTAAAACTTCGCTTTTCTTGTTTTGTGCGTATTTTTACTTCGCCAAATTTCCTTTTAGCTTTTACAAAACTTTCCATACTGAAATCACTCATAATTTTCTTAAATTCTTCCGCTCCTGCTCTTAGTTGCTCTTTATATTTTTTGATATTTTCTCTTGCATTAGCTCTTCTAATTTCTCTTTTTTTCTCTTGTTCTACTGCAATATCAAATTCTTTTATATCTTCACTTTTATTTGCTGCCATTTCATCTGTTTTTATAACTTGATTACTCCCATACAAATAAGCAGGGATAAAATCATCTCTACCAACAGCATTTTGTAAATCAGGCTCATAGTTTCGTCTAACTACAATATCAGCTATTAACTCTTCTGCAAATTTGGCGTTATTTCCAACAAATTGAATATGTGGAGAGTTAATCTCCCTATCTTGTAAGTGAATTTCAACTATACCTTCGACGCCGTTTCGATTAAGAACTGATTTTATTTCGGCTCTTAATTGATTTAGTTCTTCAAAAACTAAATTTCTACACCAAATATTTGCCGTCATAACTTCGCCTTTTTGTTCTAAGTATGACAGCAAATCAGTTTTTATATTTTTTTCACCTGTTAAAATTTGAAATGCGTCATTGCGTTTTAAAACCATAGAATTGATTTTTTGTTGAAAAAATTCTTCTATATTTCCATCTTTAAAACATAAAACGCAGGTTGCTGCTTCACGCAACAACGACTTTGATTTCACGTTTCTTGCAGGTTGTAGCATTACCTTTGTTTCCTTGACTTATTACTACAATTTTTATCTGTAGCAGTATCTGAATTTTCATTATGCTCGGCTCTAATTGCGTCCATAGCCGAAGTATCATTTTTATTTTTAACCAACTCGTCTATACCATCGTTTGATAATAGATTAAAGTTGGTTTGTAAAATATCTTTTTTGCATTCAAATTTTGATATTATTTCTTGCTCTAAAATTTGTAATTTTTTAACCAAAATAAACATTTCATCCACATTTTCATTTCGCAAACAATGAATATAATCATTTTTTAAATTTTTACTTATTGTAAAAGGTATTAAATTATTTTGTATTGTTAAATAAAACATTGCAAATCTACCTGTTCTGCCATTGCCGTCTGAAAATGGGTGAATTCTCTCAAACTTTATATGGTAATTCAAAATCGCCTTTAATTTTTCATCATCACTATTTGTATTTTTAAGTCTAAAATTTAGATTATCCAAACAATCTTTTAAAACATAAGGAACTTGATACGGCAAAGTTGTTTCAAAAGTTGCTCCAATGATCATATTTTGTGTAGTTTTAAATTTACCTGGATTATGAACTAAATTTTCAAGTAAAATAAAATGAGCTTCTTTTAAAAATTCATTATCACACATTCTTTCATTTCTTAAATTTTCAATCATAAACGGAATTATCTTTTTATAATTTTTAACTTCATAAAATTCTCTTTCATCAATTTTTCTAGGAATTATCCCATTTAAAATAATAGAAGCAGTATCATTTTGCGATAATGTATTACCTTCAATAGCAGTGTTATGGTGTGCCATTCTAACAGTTAAATCATCGGTATAATCTTTATTTTCAAAAATTTCTAATTTCATTTTTTACCTTTTATTTTGTCTTAACAAATAGCCTTTAAAATTAGGCGTTTTAAAATTTCTTAGCAGATACTCTTTAAAAAACGGATCTGCTATTTTATATATAAATTTGCTAACTCCAACCAACTCACTATCGATTAATCCGTCATTTTCAAGCACAGCTATGTATTTAGCAGTATTTCCTGCAACCATATCAATTGCATTGTATGGATTTATATTATTTGCAAGTGCGATTAAAATATCGATTAAATACGCTTTTTTTCGTGCTTTAAAAACAGTCAATTCGTGCTTTAAAATATTTTCATTATAGATATTTTCATAAGCCAAATTTATAAATTCGTCATTTGTAAATTTTAAATTTTTTGTCTTTTCTAAGACTATTTCTTTTATCATTTTTTCAATGTAAAAATCTTTGCTATCACTTAAATTTATAATTTTGTCAATCTCTTCATCGTTTAATTTGCCGAATTTTATAAATTCAGCAAATAAATTTGTAATTTGTAATTTTAGTTCGCTTTTCGTTTTACAACCAAAATTATAAATTTTGATGCCGTAAAATTTAGATTTTTTGTTTGCAAAAACTTTTCTAGTTATACCGTTTCTAAAAAGTAAGATAACCCTACTTTTATCTTTACTAATGTTAAAAAGTTCTTCATCATAAACTAAGTCTTTATATAATAAATCCGCATTATCAAATATAACTAAATTTTCATCTAAAACTTCCAATTCAGTCTTATTCATAAATTTGTCAAATTTAATGGCTACAATTTGGTTTTCATCAAGTAATTTAGCAATATCTGCGAATTTTTCTTTTATAGTTTTTTCTTCTTTTTTCATAACCATACCTTTTTTTATTGTAAGATATTATACAACAATTTACTATAATTTTATAATTTGTTTTGCTGTTTTAATTGTAATTTTAAATTTTCGTTTTCCAATTCTTTGGCTTTATTATGCTCACGCAACATTTCTAATTCCAATTCTTTGGCTTTATTACGCTCACGCAATAGCATTAAATCATATTGTTGTGTATCACTTAGGCTAGGTTCGTTTTCTGTATCTTCTTCAAAAATTTGATTATTATCATTTGACTTTGGTGTATTTTCAACTTCTATATCAATAATGCTTTCATCTGCTTTTTTTGCATGGTTATCTTTTTCAGCAACCACTACTTTCATTTGTGCTGTTTTACCATCGTCGCTTATAGCTTTTGTGACTTGTTTAATCTCGTGATTTTCATTTTCTATCTCGCTAAAACCTTTATATTCACTTTTAACATTGTATTTTCGTTTTACTTCCAAATCATCAAAATTGTATTCTATTGAAATATCCTGTCTTAGTTTTTTTAATTCATTAAAACTGCCTTTACCGGCGATTTGTGGATTAATTAAATAAGCATTGTTTGAATATATTTCTAATTTCTCTTGTAGAGCTTCTGTAAGTGTCAATAAAATTCCCTTTTCTTTTAGCCCTTTCAAACCAATAGTAATAGTTGCTTGACTAATCTTATATTTTTTTTCAAGTTCCTTTCTTAATTCCGAATGAATATATACTACATTTTGAAAATCAATCCTAGTTAATAATCCAACTAAAGTCTGTCTTTCTGCATTAGTCAGACTAGCTCCAATAAAATCCAAATTATCAACAAAGATTTTAATAAAATTATCTCTTTTTTTAACTTTTATAACATCTGCGGAGTAATCTTTTAAAACTTCACCAGTTTTGTCATCTTTTTCAACAATTCGTTCAGTATATACTGCATATTCTTTTTCTTCTTTTACATTTTTAATTTTTATATCATTTGCCATTTTTTATCCTTTTTTTATTAGTTTTTGTATAATACTATATTTTTTATAAAAAATAAATAATTTTTTATAAAAAATAAATAATTACTAAAAATGATGTCAATTTTTTTTATTTTTTGTAAAAAATTGGTAAAAACGGGGTGTGTTTCTTTAGAATTCTGGTGTTTTTCTTTAGTATTTTAAAATATTTTTTATTATACTAAATTTTTGTGAAACATAAAAAGCCTTTTAGAGCCGATTTTAAGGGCATTTTTACATTTTTCACAGCCAAATTATCTTCTATTCTATTATGACAATTTTTTTTGTGCTATTTTTTTTTAGATACCGTTTTTAATATAAAAAAAACCAAAAACTAAAAAATTTTATGTAAAATAATAAAATTTAATAAAAAAATATTTTAATCCAGTTTTAAAAATAATAATTACTTTACGCTTATTTTTTAAGCTTATTTTGGCATTGAGCGTAATAAAAGGTAAATCAAAATAAGCTTAAAATTTCTATACTAAACTACTCTAAACTAATTCAGCACTAGTGTAGCACTAGACTGAACTAATTATAAACTAAATTATACCTTTTTCAACCAACAATGATCTAATTAAAGCATTTGTAGATTTAACTTCATTTAATTTTACATATTCTCGCAATCTTTGATATTCGCTAATTTCCAAATTTAAAGTAAAACTTTGAAATACTTTTCTCTTTTTGGATTCTTCTACAACCATAGGTGCAACCTTATTTTCTTTTACTTCACTATTTGCCATAATTGCATTCAACGCATTTTGATTTAAACCTTTACTTGCCATTTTTTTACTCCTTATAAATTATCAATTTCTTCAAATAAATCTTTTAATTCCTGAATAGCTTTTTTGTCCATGTTTCCTTTTGATTCTTCAAAAACACTTTTTCCATTTGCAACTGAAAATTTAATCCTTGACCTTTCACGCACAATTGAATTCAAAAACTTAAAATTTTGTTTATCCTTAAATGGTTCAAAAACATAATCAAAATTTTTAGTATTAGCGTTAAATTTATTCAACACAATATGTATTTTTAATTTATTACCAATTTGCGCTGATATTTCATTTAATATCCTATCAAAATCAATTAAACGCATTAATTCAACAGGACTATCGCTTACAGGCGTTATAATTTTGTCTGCAAAAGCTATTGCAAGTCTATTATAAGCACTATCAAAACCACCTGTATCAATAACAACAAAATCATCATTATTAACATTTTTCAAAAACTCTATTAAAGCTTTTGTATTATCAAATGTTTTAATATCAAGTGCTGATAAATCATCATTTTGACTTCTTATAGCATTAAACATTGTTATAGAATTTTGTCCGTCTAAATCAACTACAATAGTTTTTCTACGCTTACTAGAATAAACACTATAATTAAACGCTAACAAAGTCTTTCCTACACCACCTTTTGGATGAGAAAACACAGTTATCATTTATACTCCTTTCTATACTAAACTACTCTAAACTAATTCAGCACTAGTGTAGCACTAGACTGAACTAGTTTATTTTATGTATTATACTGCAATCTTACTTAAACTAAACTAAATTAGATTAGTTTAGTTTAAACTAGTTTATTTTTTTATTTCTATAAATTTTACGAAATAAAAAATTAAAATCGATTGCAAATTAGCCTAACTTAATACTACCTTACACTAAAACTAAATCAAATTAAAGTAAATTATTATAAACTAAACTAATTTATAATAATCTTAAATATTTAAGTTTTATATAAGCTAATATGTTTTAAAGCTAGTGTAAGGTAGTAAAGCTAACCTAATAGGAACACCCAATGGCTTACTCTAACACTAAAACTACAGCAAGACGGCTTCGCAAATGAGCGGTAAAACCGCTCATTAAGGGGGCAAAGCCCCCTTAATGCGAAGCCGTCTTGCTGTAGTTTTAGTGTTAGAGTAAGCCATTGGGTGTTCC
>OASD01000179.1_pt1 | contig 35327 bp, 36 predicted proteins | sample 1475531 | NCBI WGS metagenome assembly OASD01 (sample SAMEA3360668, study PRJEB22359) | human gut metagenome | biome: ENVO:urban biome; feature: ENVO:human-associated habitat; material: ENVO:feces | place: Bangladesh | collected 2011
TCTAGTGGGTTTTTATATTGTAGAAAAAATCATAAAAAATAATATGTGGTTGGTGAAAGAAAAGATTTTATGAAATGAAACTTATGTCTTCAATAATATTTTAAATGTGATATAATATAATTAGTTAAAATAACTGACAGAAATTAAAAAAAGTTTTAAAACAGATTTAAAAAAACTAAATGATAATTTAGTAAAGTGTGAAATTGTATTTGGAGGTTAATATGAAGTTCTTAGATGAGTTACATAATGTGCTTAGCGGCGACAAACGATTTATTGGAGAAGACAACCAAATTGTGAAAATTAAAGTTTCGGATGCAGCTAGAAACAATGATGAAAAATTGTTGAAAGCACTATTGAATAACGAGATTTTAAAAGACAGTCTATTTAAAAAGATAGATGATATTTATGTCTTTGATATTAATAAATTTATCTGGATTTTAGAATCTAAAGAATTTCTCCCGGATTCTTTTACCATGTATAAAAATAAAATTGGACTTGTGGATTCAAACAATAATCTTATAAGTCAAAAAGAAGATGTTTCTCTTGTATGGCCTTATAAAGATTGTGTCTTGGAAGGCGGACAAACAAAAGAAGACCAGAAAAGAGATGAAATTTTTTATAATGAAATGCTTGCGCCTGACCAAATAAATAGGCTTCTTGCTCCAAAAGTTCTATCAAGTGCAAAAAGATACACTAAAGAGGGAGTAGAAGAAAATATAGAATTTAATGAAGATGATAATCTGATAATTAAGGGAAATAATTTAATAGTCCTATCTTCTCTGATGGAGAGATATGAGGGAAAAGTGAAATTAATTTATATTGATCCACCATATAATACGAGTGAAGATAGCTTTCACTATAATGACAATTTCAATGAATCTTCATGGTTAACATTTATATTAAATAGATTAAGAATTGCCAAAAGGTTATTAAAAGAAGACGGTGTTATCATTGTTCAGATAAGCTTTCATCAATATGCACACTTAAAATTATTATTAAATGAATTATTTTCGGATGGTAAACCTTTGATGGATATTAATATTTTGGTAAGGCATCCTGAAAGAAGTTTGACTTCGGATAAAGAATTTAATGATGTAGTTGAATATGCGTTATGTTATTCTAAGTCAAGAAATTATATTATGCCAAAGAAGATTAGGCAGAAAACAATTGATGATTATATTTATGACATAAATCTACCTTTAAAATCAAGAGAAACTATAAAGATGGATAATAAACTTGTCGATGTATACTTTCCAGAAGATGTAGAAGTTATAAAATCGGAAGGTCATGAAACAGGTTTAAAATCGATGTCAATTAGGGGCTCTATAAGAGAAAAAAATTCTAGTGGAAGATTTTATGTAAAACATCTTGAAAAATTAATAGACAAGTATCCTAAGGGGACAATGTTCGCTGTTCCGGATATGGGAGACGATATTCATGATTTTAGAATATTTGAATTGCCAATAGGAAACAATATTAATGGTAAATATTATCAAGGAAAACCAATTTCGAGCGATGTTACTTTAATTCCATATCCAAATTTTTTAGATTGCGTTGAAGATTATAATAACGTTAATTCTGAAGGTGGAGTTAGTTTTAGAAATGGAAAGAAGCCAGAAAGATATATAAAGAACTATATTGATATATTTACTAATGAAGGAGATATAGTATTAGACTTTTTCATGGGCTCATCAACAACTCAAGCAGTTGCTATGAAAATGGACCGTAGGTTTATTGGTGTAGAACAGATGGATTATATCAATACAGTTTCAGTTTCTAGGCTTCAAAAAGTAATTGATGGGGAACAAGGTGGAATTTCTAAAAGTGTTGGATGGAAAGGAGGAGGTTCCTTTGTATATTGCGAACTTTTAGAAGATAATGAAAGTTTAGTTTCAGAACTTGAAATGGCAGAAAATTCAGAGTAGGTTAAAGTTGTTTTAAATAAGGCTATTGAAAATGGAAAGCTAATTCCATCTATTCTTCCTAGTGAATTAAAAAATGCCGAAGAAGATTTTGACCAGCTAAGTATTGATGAACAAAAAAATATTGTCATGGAGCTTTTAAATAAAAATAAACTTTATGTTAATTTTTCGGATATCGATGATGAAGATTACAACGTGAGCGAGGCTGATAAGAAGTTTAATAGAAGTTTCTACGGTAAGGAGTGATTTTATGGATGAGCAATATTTGTATCAAAAATTAGATGCCTTAAAAGAGGGAGGCTTTTTAAAAGAATTACCGACCTATATAGAATCAAATTTAAATCCTAATATTATTTTGCGTAAATATCAAGAAGAGGCTTTTAAGTATTTTATAAGTTATGTTGAAAGTGATTTGATTAAAAATAAGCAAATTCATAATTTATTTCATATGGCAACAGGCTCAGGAAAGACTGTTATTATGGCAGGCCTCATTCTATATTTATACACGAAAGGATATAGGAAATTCTTATTCTTCGTAAATCAAAACAATATTATCGAAAAAACTAAAGAGAATTTTTTAAATAAAAATTCGATTAAGTATCTCTTTTCAGACAATATCGAATTAATGGGAGAACAAATTCAAGTAAAAGAAGTTAATAATTTTGCTTTTTATGATAAAAATGCAATTAATATTTGTTTTACTACAACTCAAAAACTCCACTATGACATGCTATTTCCAAAAGAGAATTCCCCTACTATTGAAGATTTTGAAGACGATAAAATTGTTTTAATTTCAGATGAGTCTCACCATATAAACACTGTTACTAAAGGACTTACGAAAACTGAGAGAGCATCGATAGATAAAAATATTCAAAGTTGGGAATATACGATTAGTACAATTTTTAGAGCTAATCGAGATAACGCTCTATTAGAGTTTACGGCAACCGCTGATTTAAAAGATCCCAATGTTGTGAAAAAATATTTGGATAAAATTGTATATGATTATACTTTATCTAAATTTAGAGAGAGCGGATATACGAAAGATTTCAAGAATATGCAAGGTGACTATGATAGGTGGACTAGAACTTTACTGGCTCTTGTTGTAAGCGAATATAGGAGACATTTATTTGGTGCTTCCGGTCAAAATATAAAGCCGGTGGTTCTTCTGAAATCTAAGTCTATTAAAGATTCGAGATACTTTTATGATGAATTTTATCAAAAGTTAAATAATCTTAATCCTGACACCATATTAAAATTTAAAGATTCTGATAATGAATATTTAAAAAATGCTATTAGTTATTTTTTAAAAAAAGATCCAAGCTTAAACTCTCTTGCTGAGGATATAAAATTAGGGTTTGCAAAGGAAAATTCTATTATTTTAAATTCACAAGCTGAATCAGAGGAGAAAGCAAAACAAGTTGCAGTAAACTCACTTGAAGCGAAAGATAATCCTTATAGGATAATATTTACAGTTGATATGTTAAATGAAGGTTGGGATGTATTAAATCTTTTTGATATTGTAAGACTTTATGAAACGAGAGATGGAAAGGGTGGGAAACCAGGAAAGACAACTATTAGTGAGGCACAACTAATCGGAAGGGGAGCCCGATATTGTCCTTTTAAAATTGAAGATGATCAACCTAGAAATAAACGCAAGTATGATGATGATTTAACTAATGAGAATAGGATTCTAGAAACACTCTTGTATCATTCTATGCAAGATTCGAGATATATAAGTGAATTGAGGTATGCTTTGAAGCAAACGGGACTTCTTGCAGATGCACCGAAAGAGATAGAATATATACTGAAAGAAGAATTTAAAGAAACAGATTTTTTTAGATATGCCTATGTATTTTCGAATAGAAGGGTAGAAAAATCAAGAAAGTCTATTAAAGAAATTGATAAGAAAATCCAAAATAAATTTTATCAGCACAAGGTTGCCACCGGAAGATCAACCCTATATGGATTGTTTGATGATGAAACAACTAAAGACAATATAAAATTTAAGATTCATACATTTAAAGTTAGAGAAATTCCATTAAACATAGCAGAAGGTGCAATGGAAAATTTTAATGTACTTAAATTTAGTGCATTAAAATCATATTTCCCGAATTTAGTGTCAAGAAGAGAATTTTTGCAATCTGATAATTATTTAGGAAATATAACACTTAAAATAGATTCTCCATTTGATAAGATTAGAGCGGAGGATCTGTATGATGGAGCCATGAAAATATTTAGAGATATATCAGAATATATTCAAAAAATACAAACAGAATATGAGGGCACAAGAGAATTTTATGCAAATAATATTCGTGATGTACTGAAAAATAAAAAAATATATATTGATAATCCTCACGGGGAAGGTGTGGGAATATCTCAAATTTGTATATTCAATGAAGACAGACTGGACCTAACGTTTGAACCGTGGTATGTTTATAACGACAATTATGGAACAAGTGAAGAAAAAGCATTTGTCAAATATTTTAAAGGAATAGTAGACGATTTGAGAAAAAAATATGATGAGATTTATTTAGTCAGAAATGAAAGAATCGCATCTTTAGCAATATATGAATTTGATACTGGAGAAAGATTTGAACCGGACTTTTTGCTATTCCTGCAAAAGAAAGGCACCGATGGTTATTTACAAGAACAAATTTATATCGAGCCTAAGGGAGGACATTTGTTGGAAAAAGACAAATGGAAAGAAGAGTTTTTGCTAAAAATAGAAGAACTAGGCATTCCAACAAAAATTTATGCAGATGACAATGAGTATAGGATTATCGGACTTCCATTTTTTAATAAAGAATTGAGAATGAGAGAGTTTGAAGATAACTTTAAAAGGAGTATATAGTTAATGAATATAAATGAATTTATTAATAGGTTTCAAAATCATCCCATATTATTTATTGGCACAGGGATCAGTTTGCGATATTTGGAAAACTCTTACAGTTGGGAAAATTTATTAAAAACAATATCTGAAAAAATAAGTGGAAACACTTTTCATTTCCAGGATTTAAAGAATCAAGCATATTCTAACTCAACTAAGTCCTATGATTATTCTAAAATTGCAACTAATTTAGAGAAGGAACTAGATAGTGTTGCTGAGTATAAAGTGGGAAAAACGAGGCCAGATTACATTGATCAGATTAACAATGTTTATTATAGTTCGATGGAAAATGGAGTGCATGCAAGTCGTTTGAAAATTTTTATATCTCAATTATTGGCAGAGTTAAAATATAAAGAAGAAATGGTTAGTGAAATAGATAAGTTAAGAAAAACTAGGAAAAATATCGCGTGTATTATCACTACTAATTACGATAAATTAATAGAGGATATTTTTAATTTTAACCCTCTTATTGGAAATGATATTTTACTTAGCAATCCTTATGGGTCTGTCTATAAAATTCACGGAAGTGTAGATAATAATAATTCAATTGTAATTACAAGTGATGATTATAAAGAATTTAATACTAAATATGATTTGATACGTGCTCAATTAATATCTTTATTCATTCATAATCCAATAATTTTTCTCGGATATAGTGTTAGCGATGAAAATATTAAACAAATTTTGGAAACTATTTTTTCATACGTTGATTATAATGATGAATTATCAGATAAGATAAGGTCAAATTTTCTATTAGTGGAACATAAATCCGGTTCTAGTAATAGCGAAGTTATTGAACATGATATTAATATAAACAGGACAATAATACGAATCAATAAACTTATAACGGATGACTATTGTCAACTCTATGAGGCATTAGCAAGTATTAGATTGCCAATATCAGCAATTGATGTGAGAAAAGTAAGAGATATTGTAGGAGATATTTATAAAGGTGGTAATCCTGAAGATATACCAGCAGTCAGAATCACTGAGGATATTGAAGACTTAGACAACTCGGATAAAGTTTTAGCTATAGGAACCGAAAGAACTATTTCATATGAGTTTAGAACAATTAGAGAAATGATTCTAGATTACTTTATCATTTTAGAAGAAAATAACTTCCAAATATTAGATACAATTGATAAGCAAACTATTAATAGTAATCAATATTTCCCGATATTTGCATTTAGCCAAATTAATACTAATATTGAAAAGACAGAAGAATTAAAAATAAATCAATTAAAAAAAATAGAGCAAATAAGAGAAATGATACCCAATAGTTGTAAGAGACAGTTTTTCAATTACAGAGACATTTTAGACCTAGAAATATCAGATGGAAACCAAGACTATTGTATTATATGGAATGTTCTAGAAAAAAATCTTTCGCTAGATGAGTTTAAGGATTTTATTCAATCTTATGGAAAGTATAGGAATCTTACTAGGCAGAATTTATTGGGGTCCTCAGCTTATAAAAGAATGGTGTGTGTTTATGATTATTGCAAATATGAAGATAATAATTAAGTGAATTTAGTGATATAAGAAAAATTAGAACGTAGAATTATAAATGATATAGTATATACGTATATGTGCAAAAAAGGAATTAGAATAAATTTGCAGATAAAGTGGTTTTTTTCTCTTGTTCGAAGGAGTTAGTCGCTGTGGCTTAGTTTTACTACTCCTAACTCCTAAACGTTCTGCACAGCGCAAAATAATTCCATTTTATCCCGCAAATTAGACAAAATAACACAAATTGTATACTTATGAAAGGAGATTTAATGTGGGGTTCAGATATAGAAAAAGTATCAATATAGGCGGTGGATTTAGAATTAATATTAGTAAATCTGGTATTGGATATAGTTGGGGAACAAAAGGCTATAGAATAAGCAAAACGGCTAGTGGTAATATTAGAAAAACATCTACACTGCCTGGAACTGGATTATCATATGTTGAAGAACTTTCAAATAATAATAAAAAAGGTAGCATTAATTCGAATGATTTTTTAAATAATAATCTTCAGGTGAACACTTATGACTCTCAAGAAATTAAAAATGTTTTAACATCAGACATTTCATCGGACAACCTAAAAGATATTGTCAACTTAGCAAATAGAAGCATAAAACTTAATAAGATCAGTAATCTATTTTTGGGGAGCTCTTTTGTTTTAAGCTTTATAAATACAAATTTTCTTATCGTGACAATAATAAGTTTAATTTTGAAAGTATATATAAAAACTAAAGGGACAATAGAGCTTGAATATTCTATAGATGAGGATCAAAAGAGTGTTATATCAGAAAAAATTAAACCATTTCTAAGAATATCTGATAGCAGTAACATATGGAGGATTACTGAAACCAGTAAAGTAATTGATACAAAATATACAGCTGGAGCAAAAAACGTAATCAAAAGACAAAAATGTAAAGTGAGTAAAAAAATACCATTTCCTTTTAAAGTCAATGTAAGCGCTACATCTTATATTTACAATAAGGAAAGATTATTCTTTTTGCCTGATAAATTATTTTTTATCCATAAAAATAAAGTCTTTGCAATAAATTATATGGATGTAAAAACATGTATATACAATCAGAATTTCATAGAAAATGTATCAGTGCCAAAAGATGCTACAATAGCTGGATATACTTGGGAATTTGTGAACAAAAATGGAGGACCAGATAAACGCTTTAAAAGAAATAGGCAATTACCGATATGCTCTTATGGTTCTCTAAGTATATCTTCGCCATATGGATTAAACACAATATTAATGTTTTCTAAAGGTCTAAGTCGATTAGATTAATGTATATTGTAAAATATAATAATATATAATTTTAAGCAAATACAAAAGTTTAAACCACTTGAATTAAAATTTATAACTAACTTGAATAAACCACGCCACAATTCTCCGTGCTTACACCCTTCTCTTTTAGGGTACAAATAGTATGTTGGAGTTTTTCCACAAAATTATTTCAAAGGGGGAAGTGAATATGGATAATATTAAGAAGGTTTTAGAGGTTTTGGGTAGTGTGGATGTTTTTTATCTTGCGACGAGCGTTGACGGCAAGCCGAATGTTAGGCCGTTCGATGTGCACACGGATTTTGAGGGCAAGGTTTATTTGGTGACGAAGAAGCAAAAGAATGTCTACAAGGAGCTCAAGGAAAATCCTTATGTTGCTGTGGCGAGAGCGACGGGACACGGTTATTTCAGAATTTACGGTCAGCTTATTGAAGACGATCGCCGTGAAGCACGCGAGAAAATGTACAACGACAATGTTGAACTTTGCAAGGGCAAGTATGAGGTTGATGACGAGTCGACGGCTGTGTTTTATTTCAAAGATGCGACTTTAAATCTTATGGAGCACGGCAAAGAACCGGTTGTAATTGAGTTTTAGATTAAAAAATCTGAAAAAGCTTAAGAACGGGTGTGTGGCACATATCAAAAGCCACGTTTTATTATGTAGTAATTAAATATGTTTAATTTAAAGTTGCTCGTATGTTATTATATTGAAGTTTTTTGAGAGAGGCATTATATGATTAGACTTGATCGTGTCAATGAAGACAATTTTAATCAGGTGATAGATTTAAAGAGGGGTACGGATGTGGCGGATTTTGTCGATGAGCCAATCTATTCGCTTGCAGAGGCGTTTTTGTACAAGGAGTCGAGCGAGTGTTTTGCAATATGTAAAGGAGATTCGGTCATCGGTTTTGTTTCGATTTATTTCGGCGAGGAGAATTGCCAGATTATAAATTTTTTAGTCGACAAGGATTTTCGAGGTCGCGGTTACGGGAGCGAGGCGGCAAAGCAATGCATAGATTATTTCGAAGAGAATTTTTCGGAGAAGAGAATTTCTCTTCCGGTTCACGAGGAGAATTTCGGTGCGCAAAAGTTTTGGGAGAGACTCGGCTTTAAAAATTCGGAAACAAAAGAGGACGGATATGTTTTTATGAGACTCTATCTTTAAACTCCATAGCACAAAAAATAAAACCGATGGAATGCATCGGTTTTTTGGTTACATATTTGTTTCATGTGTATTTGATTTTTAAATACTATCCGAGGAGAACGTCAAGTATCATCATGACGATAAATCCGACGATTATTCCGTAGGTGGATTCTCTTTCAAATCCGTTGGCGTGTGTTGTCGGGATGATTTCGTCGCTTATGACGAAGAGCATTGCGCCGCCGGCGAGTGCAAGTATGAAAGGGAGGAGCGGCTCGAAAACTTTTACGAGTCCGTATCCCAAGATTGCGCCGATTGGTTCTACAAGTCCGGTCAAAAATGCGACCATGAATGAGAATTTTACCGAATAGTTTTCGCGCGCAAGTGCGAGCGCAACGGCAAGACCTTCCGGCATGTTTTGAATGCCGATGCCGAGGGCGAGTGTGAGTCCGTCGGCGATGTTGTTTGTGCCGAAGCCGACACCCGTTGCCATTCCTTCAGGGAAGTTGTGGATGGTTATTGCGATTACGAACAGCCAAATTTGTTTAAGCGATTTAGAGCTTCCGCCTTCGCGCCTTTTGTCGATCAAGTGTTCGTGCGGAGAGAATTTGTCGATAAGGTCAATTAAAATCGCACCGAAAAGTATGCCGCCTGATGTGACCATGACGGCTTTAAAGTCTCCGCCGCCGTATTCGATGGACGGCATTATTAATGAAAATGCGGTCGCCGCAAGCATTATGCCCGCCGCAAATCCAAGCATTACGTCAAGCAGTTTTTGCGAAACGTCTTTTGTAAGAAATATCGGAAGCGCACCGATCCCTGTCATGATTCCGGGAAGAATGAGTCCCAATATCAATATAATATCTTTATCTATTCCAAACATAATATACCTCTATGTCAATTATAATATAGGGAAATCCTATTGTCAAACGATTGTTCGGTTGATATATAAATTGCAAATTGTTATAATATATGTAAATTAATTTATAAAAAATATAAGAGGTGTTTAGATGATAGATTTAAAAAAGAATTTGCCTGAAATTTTTGAAGAATTCAGCGAAAAGAGAAGGGCAGCTTTTTTGGAAGTAAAGAAGATTAAGGACGAAAATATTCCGGTTGTCGGAGTTTTTTGTACATTTTTCCCACAAGAACTCGCACTTGCTGTCGGCGGAACATGCGTTTCGCTTTGCTCGACGAGCGACGAAACAATTGGAGACGCGGAAAGAGATTTGCCGAAGAATTTATGTCCATTAATCAAGTCGAGCTACGGCTTTGCTATAACAAACAAATGTCCGTTCTTTTATTTTTCGGACATTGTAATCGGCGAAACTACGTGCGACGGAAAAAAGAAGATGTACGAACTTTTGGGTCGCCACAAACCGGTTCATGTTATGGAACTTCCTAACAGAAATTCCGAAATGGGCATGAAGATGTGGAAAGAAGAAATCTTAAAATGTAAAGAAGTACTCGAAGAAATGTTTGACCACAAAATTACCGACGAAGAAATCAGACACGCAATCAAAGTTAAAAATGCCGAAAGAAGTGCAGCGAAAGATTTTTATGAAATAATGAAAGCGGATGAGCTACCGATGATGGGTCTCGACATGTGGCATGTGCTCCACGGGCTCACATTCAGTTTCGACAAAGAAGCAATTCCGGGCGAAATAAAAGCTCTGAAGGAAAAAGTTTTGAGCGAAAACAAACACATAACCGGAAGAAAGAGAATTTTGATTACGGGCTGTCCGATTGGCGGCGCAACTGAAAAGGTCATAGAATCCGTTGAAAACAACGGCGGAATTGCGGTCGCATTTGAAAACTGCGGCGGAGCAAAAGCTATTGACGAAAATGTCGACGAAACAAATCCGGACCCATATGATGCGCTCGCAAGAAAATATTTAAACATCGGCTGCGCATGCATAACGCCGAACACAAATCGTATAAATCTTTTGGACAGAATGATCGACGAATACAAAGTCGACGGAGTCATCGACATGCATCTTCAAACATGCACGCCGTACCAAGTCGAAGGCACGACTATAAGAGATTTCTGCAAAGAGCAAAAAAATGTTCCATACATCGCAGTTGAAACAGATTACGGTCAAAGCGACAAGGGACAACTTAACACAAGAATTGCAGCATTTATCGAAATGCTTTAGAAAATTTAGCCGAAGGGAAACCTTCGGTTTTTTATTTTAAAAATTTATGAACTTTAAAATTTCTTTTTTGCAATATGTTGCATTTTTAATTCAACCATGTTATAATATACGTAGTTGAATTGCCGAAAATTATTATATAAATTCATATATAATAAAATCATAAGGAGGAATTATATGTTTAGCGAAAAAGTAAGAAGACTTAGAGAAGAGTTGGGTTGGACACAACAAAAGCTCGCTGACGAGCTTGGATGCTCGCTGAGAACCATTTCGTCCTACGAAAGAGAAAACAAAAGACCGAGACACAGAAGAACCTATTCAAAGCTCGCCGAAATTTTCGGAGTTGATGTGAACTATCTTTTGACCGACGAAGACGAATTTGTATTGCGTGCAACCCAAGAGTTCGGCGCTGAAGGAAGACAAGAAGCAAATGCACTTATAAGAAGCGTTATTGGACTTTTTGCCGGCGGTGCGATGTCTCTTGAAGACAAAAAAGCTGCACTTGATGCGATTGAAGAAGCATATTATATGGCAAAATCTGAAATGGGCAAAGAAAAATAGATGCAAAAAAGTAGGATGATTTATGAGGACGTGAATGCTCTCATAGAACTAGAAGGCACCCGCGATCCTCATGACATCTTGATTTCAAGAAAAGTTACAGTGCTTCCGTTTCGAATGGACACAGATATTCTCGGCATGTACACCGACGTGGTCGGGAAGAAATTTGTTTTCTACAACAAACGTCTCGACGAAACAATGAAGCGCATGGTGCTTGCGCACGAGCTCGGGCACAACTTCTACCACTACGACTATGCGGACCTTTCGACCGCCGAGAGCATGTCGAAAAAAAGCAACGAAGAACTTGAAGCGAACATCTTTGCGGCGCATCTTCTGATAAAAACCGAGGACATCTTGTCGCTTTATGAGGAAGGCTACGACGTGAATGAAATCGCCAGCTTTCTTTATGTGAGACCGGAGCTTTGCAATATTAAACTGAATGAACTTCAAAAAATGGGCTACAAAATTGCCGGAAATTTTTCGATTCAATCAGATTTTTTCAAGAACATCAAGGGAATGGACGAAGAGAATTGGGACAGCGAGTTTGTGCATGATGACCCGGATTTTTTCGATTTCTAAATTAAATATGATATAAAAATAAGCCGCCTGTATACATATTAATTGTGTATGGGCTTTTTGTGGAGGAGAAAATGGAGAGAAAACTTTCATCATTTTTTTGTTAAGTAATTTTATTATTTTTTAAAACTTGAGTTTTCGTAAGAATTTTGGTATACTTAAAAGTATAAAAACAAGAGATTAAAATACCAATATATTATGCATAGTTATAGAATTTATTAGAATATAAGTTAAGGTAGAAAAACGATTTAATGGAAAGTTCAGATATGTCAGCTAATTGTATAGCTGAAAATTCTGTTGCATCAGATTGCGTCTCAACTTATATAATGAATATTAAAAAAGGTGAGTATGGTATGAAACCGATGTTGAAATATCGTGGAGGAAAATCACGAGAGTTATCAGAACTAAAAAAATATATACCTCCATATGAAGGTCGATATATCGAGCCGTTTTTTGGTGGAGGAGCTTTGTTTTTTGACTTAGAACCGGAAAATGCAATTATAAATGATATAAATAAATCATTGATGGATTTCTATAGAGGTATTAGAGATAATTTTATTGATGTAAAATCAGAATTAACAAAAATTCAATCAGTGTATGAAAAAAATAGAGAAGAGTATGATTTTATTAAGAAAACGACCTCAAAAAAATATGTTGATGACAAAAATGAAGCTATCTATTATAAAATGAGAGATATTTTTAATGGAAATATACAAAGTGATTTGCAAGTAGCAACTGTATATTACTATATAAACAAGACTGCATATTCTGGTATGATAAGGTATAATAAGGCAGGTAAATTTAATGTTCCTTACGGACGTTATAAAAACTTCAATACAGAAATAGTTACTAAAGAGCATAGCGAATTATTAAAAAAAAGCAAAATATACTCTGTAAACTATAAAGATATTTTTGCTATGGCAAATGAAGGGGATTTTTTATTTTTAGATCCACCATATGATTGTGTTTTTAGTGACTATGGGAATATAGAAACTAAAGATGGATTTACAGAAGATATGCATAGACAATTAGCCAATGATTTTAGATGTTTGAATGCTAAAGCACTAATGGTTATTAGTAAGACACCATTAATTGAGGAGCTGTATGGTAATATGATCGTACATGAATATGAAAAGGCTTACTCAGTAAATATTAGGAATAGGTTTAAATCAAAAGCTAAGCATGTTTTGATTACGAATTTTTAGAAAGGTGATTTGTATGGCAAGCTTGACAGGAAGTAGATATTTGTTTTTCACAACTTCACCAAGAACTCCTATGAAGATGTTACCGGAAATAAAGGTATTACATGATGAGTTTGGAGGAATGCAGTGGAATAATGATAATCAAATTAAATTTATGGAGGCTCTTATTAAAAGTGACTTTTTTGAAGGTGTAGGGGCAAAAGATAAATCTTTCGCTGCGAGGGATAGAATAAATAGAGGACCTAAAGCATTAGGTTTTGTTAATATAAAGCCTAGTATTAGTGTAACTGAGGCAGGCATAGAGTTTTTGAATTCGAAAAATAAGGAAGAAGTTTTGCTTAGACAATTATTAAAATTTCAATTGCCATCTCCGTATCATAAAAAAAGCGCTGATAAAAAAGTTTCGTTTAATGTTAAGCCATACCTAGAAATATTTAGGCTTATATACCATTTTGGTTCTATAAGCTTTGATGAAATAATGTTATTTGGGCTTCAATTGACAGACTATAGAAAATTTAATGAAGTTGTCAATAAAATCGAAAAATTTAGAAAAGATAAAGCTAAAACACATAATAACTACAAAGTTTTTAGAGGTAAATATATAGAAAGAATTGTATCTAAGATTTTTAAGGATGATATTAAAACTGGAAATACGAAGTTGAGAGAATCTAATGATAGAAGTTTAAAAAAATTTATAAAAACAAAAGCTTCTACAATGAGAGATTACACAGATGCTTGCTTTAGATATATTAGAGCTACAGGTATGGTCAATATATCTCAACGTGGTAAGTCTCTGTCAATTTTACCTGAAAAAAAGGACGAAATAGAATATATATTGAATACCATTGATAGGCAACCTATTTTTGTAGAAGATGAAGAAAATTACAAAATGTACTTGTTTAATCCTCTAATTCCCAAGCTGTTTACTGACGACGCTAAAAATCTTATTAAGAAAATTCAAGATTATGACAATCTCTCTGAAGATGAGTTAGGAGGTTTATCGGTTTTAGAATTAAAAGATAAATTATATGTTCTTAGAGAAAGCAAAAAAAATAATATTCTTGAATCAGAAATAAAGTCAATAAAAGATTATAAAAAGTATGATGACATTATAAACGTATTTAAAGATATAAAAAATAAAGACCTGTACGATATTCCTTTAATGCTAGAATGGAATACGTGGAGAGCAATGACTATGATAAATGGTGGACATATAGTAGCGAACTTAAAATTTGACGATAATGGAGAACCAATGTCTACAGCACAAGGTAATATGGCGGATATTGTATGTGATTATGGTGATTTTGGATTGACTGTTGAGGTCACAATGGCTTCAGGATCAAAGCAGTATGAAATGGAAGGTGAACCAGTATCAAGACATTTAGCAAAGTTAAAAAAGGATAGTAAAAAAAATGCCTATTGTTTGTTTGTAGCTCCTAAAATAAATGATGCATGCATAAGCTATTTTTATACGTTACACAATTTAAATATTAAGTTTTATGAAGGGAAATCGGTAATAGTCCCTGTTGAGCTAAGTACTTTTGAAAAAATGTTAGAGGATTCTTATAAAGCAAACTATATCCCTAATCCTAAACAAGTTGAGAATTTATTTAAATATTCTCAAAAAATCGCTAAAATTTCAGTAGATGAACAAGAGTGGTATAGCAAAATAACTGAGAAAGCTTTAAATTGGTTAGATTAAAATATTGGAGGTGAGCTATATAGATACGATTAAACCACGAGTTTTTATTTCATATTCATGGGAAGATGAAGAACATATTGAATGGACAAAAAAACTTGCTAATTGTTTGATAGAAAATGGTGTAGATGCTCATATAGACCAGTATGATTTAGCATTGGGAGATAGGCTGCCACAATTCATGGAAAAAGAAATAACAAATTCTGATTATGTTTTGATTATTTGCACACCAAATTATAAAGAAAAAGCAAATAATAGAAAAAGTGGGGTAGGATATGAGGGGCATATTATAGCAGGAGAATTATTTCAAAATCAAAATGATAAAAAGTTTATACCTATAATTAGAAAAGGTAAGATAGAAGAATGTTTACCAACTTACCTTCTTGGGAAACTTGGTATAAATTTTAAGAATGATGATAAATTTGAAGAAAATATAAAAGATCTTGTTGCTACAATTTATGGAAAAAAAAGAAAACCTAAACTCGGGGGTATGCCAATATTTGCTAAAAATACTAATAAAGATAAAGATAATAAAGAGTATAAGGAAATTAAGATTATTGGTATTATAACTAATGAAATTACTGTACCCAAAATGGATGGTACAGAAGGTTCGGCATTATATAAAATACCATTTAAGCTTTCAAGGATGCCGAGTAGATTGTGGGAAGAATTATTTATTAAATTGTGGGATTCTCCTCCAATATTTACAACAATGCACAGACCTAAAATTGCAAGGGTAGTAGGGGATAAAATTATTTTAGATGGAACTACAATTGAGGAGGTTAAATCTTATCATAGAGATACATTGATATTATGCGTAAACGAAGCTAACAAAAAAGAAAAAGAAATAGAGAAAAGAAATCGTGAACTTGAAGAAAGAGAAAGATTAAAAATACAGAGCCACTATCAACAAGTTGAAGATATTTCAAAATATATAGAATGGTAAAATTATTGAATAGATTAAAATAATAAAAACAAATTAAGGCACGCGTTTGTGTCTTTTTTTGTTCAAATTTTTTCTTTTAATTTTCTCGATCAATTTTGAGTTTATACTTTCTTTTCACATCATAGCGCTTAGATTGACTTTTAACTTCGCATTATATATAATAAAGGCAGGAGGTCGTCGTATGGATGTGATGGAGAAACTGAAGATTTTAACGGATTCGGCGAAGTATGATGTTTCGTGTTCGTCTTCGAATTCGAGGAGAAAAAATACAAAAGACGGTATCGGCAATGCTTCCGTTGCCGGCGTTTGTCACAGCTGGAGCGAGGACGGGAGATGTATTTCGCTTTTGAAGGTTCTTTTGTCGAACAAGTGTGTTTATGACTGCGAGTATTGCATCAACAGGCGCACCTCCGATGTGCCGCGTGCGGAGTTTACGCCGCAGGAGGTGGCGGATTTAACGATAAATTTTTACAGGCGAAATTATATAGAGGGGCTTTTTCTTTCGTCGGCGGTCACGATTAGTCCGGATCACACGATGGAGATGCTTATTCGAACGGCGGAGATTTTGCGAAAGGATTATAAGTTTAACGGCTATATTCACATGAAGGCGATTCCGGGGGCGTCAGACGAGCTTGTAAGACGTCTCGGGCTTTTGATTGACCGTGTGAGCGTGAATATTGAGCTTCCGACGGAGAAAGGGCTGAGTGTTTTGGCGCCGTCAAAGACTTATCATTCGATTTATCTTCCGATGAATGATATAAAGACCGGGATTCTTGAAAATCGCGAGGACAGAAAGAAGTTTAAGAAGGCACCGGTGTTTGCACCGGCGGGTCAGACGACCCAGATGATTATCGGGGCGTTAAATGAGTCGGACAGGACGATTATGAAACGCGCGACGGGGCTCTACAAGTCGTTCGGGCTCAAACGTGTGTACTATTCGGGGTATGTGCCGGTTGTAAAGAGCAAGTTCACGGAGGGTATTACGAAGCCGCCGCTTTTGAGAGAGCATCGGCTTTATCAGGCGGATTTTTTGATGCGGTTTTACAAGTTTACCGACGATGAGATTTTGTCCGAAACGAATCCGAATTTGAGTTTGACGATTGACCCGAAGGCGAATTGGGCGATAAATAATATTTCACTTTTTCCGCTCGAGATAAATCGTGCGAGTTATGAGGAGCTTTTGCGAGTTCCGGGTTTCGGTCCCGTTTATGCAAAGCGAATTATTAACGCAAGGCGTTTTTCGAGACTAACTTTCGACAGTTTGGAGACCATGAAGATTTCAATAAAACGTGCGAAGTATTTTATTACAGTAAACGGCGTTTACAAGGGCGGAAAAATCAGTTCGACGGAGTATTTGAGATATCTTCTCGAGGATAAAAAGGAAGAAAAGTATGAGCAGCTCAGTTTATTTTAAGTATGACGGAACTTTCGAGGGGCTGATGACCGCGATTTTTGAGAGGTATGGCGAGCTCGAGCGTATTCATATTGTGTGCGAAAAAGAGCAGATGAATTTTTTGCTGACCGAAAATTTCATAAAGACCGACGAAGAAAAAGCGGAGAGAGTTTTGAGGGGGCTAAAGAAAAATTTCGGAGCGGATTTTATAAGGCGTGTTATGTATGTTTTTTCAACGCCTTTTGAGACCAAGGAAGATGTGATTGCGAAAACTGTGAAGGGTATGTTTCTTTACGGTAAGGGTTTTCTTTTCAGCGACAACGAGATGCCGACGGAGTTCAGAAGACTTTCAAAAAGAGTCGGAAGCGAAAATCATTCGTACAAAGGACTTCTTCGATTTCGTGAGCTTGAGGGTGGAATTTTGTTTGCGGAGTTTAAACCCGAAAATGATATTTTGATGTTTCTTGCGCCGCATTTTATAAAGCGCCTTCCGAAAGAAAAGTTTGTTATTGCGGACACTGCACGAAAAAAATGTTTATTTTATTCGGACGGACAGGCGGAACTTATGGAAATCGAGTCGCTTTCTTTGAAAGATTCGGGTGCGGAGGAATTTTTCAAAGAGGCGTGGAAAAAATTTTATAAATCGGTTGCAATCGACGAGAGAAGAAATGAAAAGCTTATGATTTCAAATATGCCGAAGCGCTATTGGGAGTTTCTTCCGGAGAGGGAAGAGTAATTTGACAGTTTTTTCAAATTTTTATATAATGTAAATGAATAGGAGGAAAAATATGAAATTTTATAGATTATTAACTCTATTTTTGATAGTTATGGCGCCAATCACGGCGTTTGCACACGGCGGAGATGAGCCGATTATAAATGAAGAAAATAATTCCGACCATGACGATGATACTCATTCGGGACATGTGGCGGAAGAAGATTTGAAACCTGAGGAAGGACACGACCCGTTTGCAGATTTTAAAGAACATCAACTGATTCACGTTTTTGCGATTTTTAAAATTGGAGAACCGGGATACAAGATGGTTAGAGCGGGCATGGAATCCGTATATGAATCGGACACCGTTCCATATATAAAAAATGACAGGACAATGCTTCCTCTAAGAACTGTTGCGGAAGTGCTTGATATGGAAGTGACATTCGACAATTCGACAAGGACTGCTAAGTTTGTGAAACCTGAGGAATACGAAATCGACGTAAACATCGACACCGGAGATGTCAAAGTTGACGGAAAAGAAGCCGAAAATATTAAAGATTTCATTGACAACAAAGACGGAAGACTCTACATTTCCATCACAAAAATCAATGACTTTATAAAAGAAACAAGTGAAGAACCGCTCAAGATTGAGTGGCATAATGAAACGAAAGAGGTTTATGTCCATCTTTCATAAAACCGTCGATTGACGGTTTTTATTTTGCGAGAGGAGTGTGAATATGGAGAAACTTGTTAAAGTTTGTGAATTTATGAAGGACGACCCTTCGCACTATGACTATGCGGAATATCTGGGAGAATTAGACGGTTATAGTGTTTATATGCCTGTTTTCAACGACAGAGATGCGCACATCGGATTTCCGAGATATATTTTTATGAATGACGATGAAATAAGATGGGCGGAAAATGAAGAAATCGAAGAAGTTATTATTACTTTTATTGACACGGAAGATGAGGATGAAGATTAATGCTTAGAGTTGATAGTTTGTATTATAATTTGCTGTTTTTGAACAGATACTTGTAAAGTTGCCGGGGGAGGTTAGTATGGATTTAGAAGATGTATTAGGTGGTAAAATCGTAATTTTGGACAAAAGCGTGCTCACGGCTCCGGGCATCGATGAATTTATCGACAAAACAAGGGAGGACATGGTCGAGCTCGACCAAAAATATTATATAACTCGCGAAACTTACAAAGAACTCGAAAGTGAGGAACTTTCGGGGAGCCCCGATGCGGGAGATGCGATAAACTTGGTTGAAGACCTCTTGAATCAAAACATGATCGAGGTCATCATCCCGAAAAACAAAGAGGGCGTAGTGAAACTCACGGAAATTAGCCAGATACGCCCGGTCCTCTTTGTCTCTCTCGACAAAAAAACCGCACTAAATCTTGAAATGGTGAACCGTATGAAATCCTATACGGGGAAGCCGATTCAGGTTATGGGGATTAATAGGAGAGGAGAGTTGTTAAACTACGGAAAATAATGGGGGATTTGCGGGCTATTTTGCGATAAACGATTGATTTCGTGTTTTCGTCGCTGCGACGTACTTGCCAGTACGCCTCACTCCAAAAACACTCAATCTAACCGTTTCTCATCAAAATATCCTCGCAAATAACGGTGGAAATATGGGAACCGGTAACGCCGGTTCTTTTTGTTCATTAATTGTATGGTGTTGCAAACACACCTGTGCAATCAAAAATTGAGTTTACGGCGCATCTCATCAAAATATCCTCGCAAATTATGGTGATTATGAAGGAATCGGTGGCACCGGTTCTTTTTTGTGTGTTTATAATTTACAATCTTATCAACAACGTTGTGTTAATAAAATATCGAACCAAAAATTCCACAATCAAATATTTTTACGCTGACAGGTTTTAAATTTTTACACATTCGCATACGCCAAGTAACGCGATGGCATACGTTGTGATGAAAGGAACAACGATGTCCTGCCGCAAAAAATTCTCAATCAATCTAAGCGTATCTCATCGAAAATTTATCGCAAATATCATTGTTTGTTAAAGAATCGGTATATCCGGTTCTTTTTTTATAAACTAATTTTCGCTATGTGCGCTTCCCAAAATGTAACGGCGCATTGCATTGCGCCGCCCATTTTTGTGTTTCTGGAATATGTATTATCACCAACAACGCTGTGCAAATGAAATATAAAACCAAAAACCGTTTATAATTTCATTCATTCTTATGTGTTCCAAAAATATCTCCACCCATCTTCCATCTTGGCGGCGATACACATTTTTATCTCATCTCACGGCGAAAACACGGAATCAACCGTTTATCGCAAAATAGACCGCAAATATTCCCACAAAAAAACCACCCTCACGGGGTGGCTCTATTTATCTTTTCGTCTTATATGGTAGAAGTAGAGTTGTTGCGCAAGGCCGGCGAGTTCTCCGAATTCTTCGGCGCCTTTTGTTGCCATGCGCACGCGATTTTTTTCATTTTTGTCGAATCGTTCGTGAAAAACTTTTTCCATCCATGTGTCGAGCGGAAAAACGTCGCGCTTGTTAAAACCGAAGAGGAGTATGCAGTCCGCAACTTTCGGACCCACTCCTTTAAGTGTGAGGAGTTTTTTTCGGGCGAGCGGGGTTTCGAGTTCCGCAACTTCTCCGAGAAAGTTCGGATTTTCACTCAAAAAATTTGACGTGTGGTAGAGATAGCTGTCTCTGTAGCCGGCGCCCATTTCTTTGAAGTCTTCAATCGAAAGCGTGCTTATCGCTTTTGCGTTTGGAAATGCAAAGTATTCTCCATATTCGTCAAGGTGTTTCTCCCCGACACGTTCGGTCAAGGCTCTTGTAATTTTCTTTATTCGTTTTATGTTGTTGTTTTGGCTTATTATGAATGTGAATATGATTTCTTCGGCATCTTGGTTCAAAATTCTTATGCCATTTGAAAAAGAGAGCACATCTTCAGGAAATCCAAGTTCATAAAGTTTTTTGAAGTCCTCTTCGTAGTTGTGGGAAAGGTCGAAATAATTTTTGAATATTTCGAGGCTCTCCTCGTCGGGGACTCTAAAAAGAATTTTATTTTCACTCGGCAGTTCTTTTACAAATGCTCTCTTTCCTTTTGTGATGATTAAAAAACCATCCTCGTATTCACTGTACATAAAAGCCTGACCGCTGTCCAGGATGTCACTCAAGTTGAAGTGTATCGGGCGGTCGACTTTATATTCGTTCATATTCTTTTATTCGTTGTCTTCCATTTCGTCTTCGCTATATTCCGAGTCGGAGTTCATATCCTTAAGGAAATATCCAAGCGTGTAAAGACTTTCGTTCAGCCACATATTTTCAACTACAACGTTGTTCGGAACTCTCAGCTTTTTCGGTGCAAAGTTCCAAAAGCCGTGTACGCCGTTTTCAACACAGATATTTGTGTATCTTTGTGCGACGTCTTTGTGGATTGTCAAAACTGCAATATCCACTTTGTTTTGTGAAAGGAATTCTTCGAGTTCTTGAATATCGCGAACTTCAATTCCTCCTATTTCACGACCGATTTTCGATTCGTCTCTGTCAAATGCAGAGATTATGTGGAATCCTTTTTCACTGAAGTCGGTGTATCTCATAATAGCTTTTCCGAGATTGCCGGCTCCAATAACTATCATTGTTTTTTCTTCGTTTAAACCGAGAATTTTTTCCAAATTTTCCTTTAGATTTTTTACGTTATAACCGTAACCTTGTTGGCCGAAACCTCCAAAACTGTTCAAATCCTGTCTGATTTGACTTGGATTGAAACCTGTGAGCTTACCAAGTTCTTGACTTGAAACACGTGAAATTGTAATTTCAGAGAGTTCGCAGATTGCTCTGTAATATTTAGGTAGTCTTCTAATTATTGCAGGGCTTCTATGTTTCTTTTCCATATAATCACCTCTTAATTAAAGTTTACTACAAAACGAACAATATGTCAAGTCTTTTATCAATATTGCTTGACGAAATCATAAAGAAAGTATAAAATATAATTGGTGATAGTATGATTTTAGAGACAAAAAATTTATCCTTTGCATATAATGTTGATGAAGTCTTTAAAGATGTAAATTTTATAGTCAATGAAGGAGACAAAATCGGTCTTATCGGAAACAACGGCTCCGGCAAGTCGACGCTTGTGAAGTGTTTGACGGGGGAGCTCACTCCGAGCGGCAAGGTTATAAAGAAGGATGGAGTTAAAATCTCGATTTTAAAGCAACAGATAACAATCGACAGGAGCATTTCGGTCATGGATATCTGTCTTGAAAAGTACGCCGACGTTATTTCTATGGAGAAGAGGATGCGCGAACTCGAGGGCGAGATGACGAAGTATTCGGGCGACGATGAGAAGCTTTCCGAAATCTATAAGGAATACGGCGAGATTCAAGAGAGGTTTGATGAGAAAAACGGTTACGGTTTTATGTCGGAGATAAAGGGTTATCTTTCGATGGTCGGAATCGACGAGGCGTTTTATGATCGCGACGTCATGACTATGAGCGGCGGTGAGAAGGCAAGACTTGAACTTGCGCTCACTTTTATGGAAAAGGCGGACCTTCTCATTCTCGACGAGCCGACAAACCATATGGACACGCTTATGATTGAGTATCTCGAAAAGTTTATGAAGGATTTCAGGGGTTCAATTATTTTTATTTCGCACGACAGACTTCTTTTGGAAAATGTTGCGAACAGAATTTTTGAAATTGAAAACGGTGAAGTCCGAGTTTACAATATGCTTTATGACGATTACAGACGCGTTCGAAAGAATGAGCGTGAGGAAGCGATGAGGCATTTTTTGAATTACAAAAAAGAGGAAGAGCGCCAAAAGGAAATTATCAGGCGTTTTCGGAGTTATGCGACAGAAAAGTATCACCGTCTCGCAGACTCGAGAGAGAAGATGTTGAAGCGCTTAAAGGAGGAGAAGGCTCCTATCGCCGAGGAAAAGTTTTCGTTCAATTTTAAAGAGCCGTTAAGGACCGGAAACGATGTTTTGACAGTGCTTGATCTCGGAAAGAGTTTCGACGACAGGCCTCTTTTTTCAAATTTGAATTTTGAGGTGAAGCTTGGAGACCGCCTTGCGATTATGGGTCCGAACGGAAGCGGAAAGACCACTCTTTTTCGCATGCTTATGGGAAAAGAGGAAGGCGAAGGCGAGTTTCTTTTCGGAACTGGAGTTAAAATCGGCTATTTTAACCAAGAACTCATTGTAAACGACGAGGAAAACACTCTCGTCGATGAAATTTCCGAGGATTATCCGAAAATGACCATAACGGAAATTCGAACGAAGCTCGGGGCATTTTTGTTTAGAGGCGACGATGTGTTTAAGGAGATGGGCGACCTCTCCGGCGGTGAAAGGGCAAGAGTTTCGCTTTTAAAGCTGATTTTAAGCGGAGCAAATGTTCTTTTCTTGGACGAACCTACAAACCATTTGGACATCGATTCAAAGGAAGTGTTGGAGTCGGCGCTTGACGAGTTTAAGGGCACAATAATTTTTATTTCGCACGACAGATTTTTCATAAGAAAACTTGCGACAAAGGTGCTCGATTTGACACACGGCAAGCAAAAGTTCTTCGACGGGGACTACGACTATTATATCTCACGCGTCACGAATATCGGCGAAAAAAAGCCTGAGGAAGTTAACAAAACGCGCGAGAAAAAAGAGCAAAAGAAGGAAAGGGAAAAGATTCGCGAAAGCCAAAAGCTAAAACGTGATATAAGTAATATAGAAGAGAAAATTGACGAGCTCGAACTCGAAATCGAGGAAATCGACAAAATTCTATCCGACCCGAAGATATATGATGAGCCGGACAAGCCGATTTCTCTCGGGCAAAAGAGGACGGACTTGAAGGAAAAGGTCGATCGCTTGATGGAAGAGTGGGAAGAGCTTCACGAGGTGTAGTATGGAAGATGTAAATTTACTCACTGGCTTCACGGCGGGCCTTTTATCTTTTTTGACGCCGTGCGTGCTGCCGATGGTGCCGGTATATCTTATGTATCTTACCGGCTCGTTTAAAATGGACAATCTTAAAGAAGACAGATGGAAAACTTTTTCAAGAAGTCTTTCGTTTGTCTTGGGATTTACGATTGTATTCGTGCTTTTAGGGCTTTCGGCGACGGCACTTGGAAAATTTTTGATAAAAAATAAAGCGCTTTTAAGAAAAATCGGAGCAGTTATGGTTGTGGTCTTCGGACTTATAATGACCAAAATCATAAGTTTTAAAAAATTAAAGAGGAGAAACTATCTGAAGCTCCAAGACGGATTTTTCGGCTCGGTGCTTATGGGAATGGCGTTTTCAATAGGTTGGAGCCCGTGCTTCGGGCCGGTTGTCGGAATGATTCTTTCGATTGCGGCGCAAAAGGACACGCTTCTAAAAGGGGCGGCGCTTTTGTTCGCATATTCGCTCGGACTCGGCATCCCGTTTATCATTTCGGGATTTTTCGCCGGCGCAATCAGAAACTATTTCAACAAACACACGCTTAATATGGATTTGATAAATAAAATCACGGGATATGTGATGATAATTTTCGGAATACTCATGTATTTTGATTTGTTTAGATATTTAAGATAAGGAGAAAGTATGAAAAAAAGATTATTATTAATAGCGCTCATTGCATCTTTTATGCTTGGGTGCAAAAATGACGTTAAAAAAGTTGAGGACAATAAAAATGAAGTTGCGACCGAAGCGGAGTCGGAGGAATTTGATGAGCATATAAAAATGACAGATGCAATTCTTTCGGAAAAACACGAAGAGAGAACGTTCGGTGACGAGCTAAAAAAAGGTGCGCCGGCAGTCGACATAAAAGTTGTGGATTTAAACGGAAACGAGGCGACACTAAACGATATTTTAAGCGGCGACGAACTGACGCAACTCGATTTTTTTCAAACGACCTGCAAATTTTGCATTCAAGCAATGCCGGACCTTGTCGAACTCGACAAAAGGGACGACGTTCGAGTGGTGCTCGTTGACGTCGGCGAATCGGTTGAAACCGTAAAAGAGTTTATGAAAAAACAAGAAATCGCACTCCCGGTTGTTGTTGACGAGTCGGGCGAAATTGCGCAAAAATATTTTATAAGCGGTTTCCCGACGTCTGTATTTATCGACAAAGACGGCATTTTAAAGGGCGGTGTTGTCGGCTACAGAGCTATGGACGATATGATTAAAGTTATCGAGGATATGAATAAATAGTTTTTTAATGAAAGATTTATTTCTACTCTTCATCTAAAATTTAATATTACAGTTTAATTATTTAAAATCGCTATTATATAGGAAGATTTTTTCAAATTTATTAAAACTGATTTCGGTCAAGTTGCCGGTTCGTATTATTGTATATTTATAGGCTCTATAATATCTATGGGGGAAATCTCATAGATATTTTTTTGGTTAAAAAAAGCAGCGCACAACTAAAACTATACCGCAAATTTATTTAGGCAAAAAAATAAGTGCTCCCGCGGGAACACTTTCTTTGGTGGACTGTACAAGATTCGAACTTGTGACCTCTACGATGTCAACGTAGCGCTCTAACCAACTGAGCTAACAGTCCATATTCAGTACATTTAAAAGTATATCATAAAAACTTTTACATGTCAATGATTTTTTAAAAAATGATTAAATTTAAGTGGAGCATAAAAAAGATTTGTGGTATAATTAAGTCAGTACAATAAAAAGGAGAATATTATGGTAAATTATGAAGACAAAATGCAATTGTTCTTTTCGTGTTTGCTGAAGAGCAAAATGAATTTATTTTCTATTGCAAATATGGTGAAGGACAAAAGAATCACGAATTTGATTGACAGAATTAATGAAACTGAAAATCTTATTTATCTCATATGTATGGAGCGCGGTGTGAACATAAGTTTTGATTTAAACACTTGCGAGTCGCTTGCGGATTACAGTTATAGACTCATGGAAATTACGACCGCTGAGGAATACAAAGAGGAAGTTAGAAAGATTTCAACTCATATCTGTCAACATTTCGGCGAAATAATAAGAGCACATTCCGAAACCAACGAATTTCATATTGTTTATGAATTTTCGAAGGCTTCAAACGCATTCTACAAGGCTGCGAGAGAAATTTATTTATAAGAGGTAATGTTTATGAAAAGGTTATTGGTTATTTTAGCAATTGTGTTTGCCGGTTTTTCAATCTTCGGATGCAAAAAAGCGGACGCACCAAAAGATGAAACAAAAAATGTCGAAACTGAAGAAGTGAAAACTGACGACAAAAAAGAAACTGAAGAAAACAAGACGGACGAAAGTAAGACTGAAGAAACAACGGACATCGATTTTGACGGAGTTACAAGTGTAAAGCTTCCGATGAGCGATATCGCTTATGAAACGGTTGACGTTGATGGAAAGAAATATGTTGATTTGGCGGAGTTCGGACAATATATGGAGCTTTCAAAAAACAGATACACATATAAAATTGACAAAGAAAAGAAGACCATCAGATTCAAACTTGAAATCGTTTCAAAGGACAAATGGAGCGATCCTGTCGATGCAACCGGACTTCAACCTGAAAAATATACGCTCAAAGTTAAAAATGAAAAAGTTGAAGATGCCGATGTAATTTTAAAGGACGACAAAAATGCACTCGTCGATTTGATGAGCATGGCACAACTTTTGAAATTCTCATACAAAGACGGCGAAATGATTTTTGACGACGCAGACGATTTGAAGACCGAAGTCGCACACAACAGAGACTATGAATGGTATATGGACCAAGGACACACCGGAAAATACAGCGACGGCAACTGCGGACCGACGTCAATGGCGATGATTTTAAAATGGCTCGACCCGAACAGCACCGCAACCGGCGAATCGCTCAGGGATGAAATTCCAAACGACGGCGATTGGTGGACCACAAATATTTTCGACAGCTATTTTGAATCGAACAATATGAATATCGAAGATGCGCTCTACAAGAGTCCGGAAACGATTACGGACCTTTTAAACAACGGCGACATCGTACTTGTATGTATAAAGATGGGAGAAATTTCACCGAACAGAAATCCGAATTCTTCAAATATCGGAAGATTTTACGGTTTTGACGGCGGACATTTCCTTTTGATTAAGGGCTACAGAATTGTCGACGGCAAACTCTATTACGAAGTTTACGACCCGAACAACTGGGATATGAAATACGACAACGGCGAGCCGATGGGCAAGGACCGTTTGTATCTTGCAACTGAAATGGACAAGGCAATCACGACTTGGTGGTCCGGAATTTACGGCATCAAGCCGCTCGGAAAATAAAAATAAGGCTTTAGAATATCTACGGAGAGTTTAAATCCATAGATATTCTAGAGCCTTATTTATTTTGGATTTTATCGTATTCCGGGTTTTGACGGAAATTTTTCATGAGCGAGCCGTTTTCAAAGATAAACGGGCGCGTGGTTTTTTGGTTGTATTCGACATCGTATTTCTCCATAAGATAGTCCGAGAGCTCGGTGCGGTTGTTTACGATGACTGCTTGATATGGCTCATTGAATGAAAGTTTTTCAATGAACATGAGCTTGTCTTCAAACGGAACGAGGACTCCGGTGTGACCGATGAATAAAATGTTTCCGTCTATTTCGTCGTCGTTGTGGAACCATACTGAAATAATTTTTGCGTCAATTTTGTCGTTCCATTTTATTCCGCGCGAGTTTACGGCTTTTTTGATTTCGGCAATCTGGTCTTTTTTGTCGGTGCTGATTTTTGCTTTGACCGGCGCAAAATATGTTTCGAATTTCGTTGTTTCATCTTTTGTAAAGAGCTCCGGAAATTCGTTTTCAAGTGAGCTTTTGTCGAAGTCGAGAGTGCTTGTGTTGTCGCTTTTCACTCTTTTGATTTCGATGTTTCCGAGGAGCAGCTCGAATGTGTTTATTCTGCAGTTTGAGCCGATTTTATTTTCGGTTTTGTAAAATTCATCGACGGTTTTTGTGTAGTCGGTTTTTATTGTTTCGGTTTCCACGAATCCGTTTTTGTATGGAAGTTCTCCGTTCACGTCTTCATTGTACGATTTTACCATTTCCATAAATTTGTCGACTTTTGTCTCATCGAGTCCGCTTTCGATGAGTTTGTCGCGACAAATTGTTCGGTCTTCTTCGGATGAGATGTTTGAAACTTTTATTTTTTCAATAGGTTGTGCGCTTTCGTCTTTGCAACCGGTGATTAGATAGAGAAGGCTTGCGAATATTGTAAATATTATTAATATGTTTTTTGTTGTTTTCATATTTCCTCCTTCGCATTATTTGTGTTTCATTAAATGCGGCATTGTCGCCACTGCTAAATATTACAATATAATCATATAAAAATCAAGTGTAGCAAATCACATTTAACCATTTGTAATCTTTAGTATAGATTTATGTTATAGATTTTTAGAATTTTATTATATTTATCTATTGGTAATTATTGTTATATTGTATTATAATATATGTTATAAGGAGGTTTTATACTATGAAGAAGAGAAATCTTTCGCTTTTAATAGGCGGACTTATCATTGGTGCAATCGGAGCACTTTTGGTATACTTCGGAAATCCTGGAAATATGGGCATTTGCGTCGCATGTTTCTGGAGAGACGTTGCCGGCGCTGTCGGACTTCACAAGGCACCGGTCGTTCAATATTTGAGACCTGAAATTTTAGGTTTCGTAATCGGAGCATTAATTGCTTCAACACTCAGCAAGGATTTTAAATCCCGCGGCGGTTCAAGCCCTGCATTAAGATTCATTTTAGGATTCTTTTTAATGATCGGAGCTTTAATTTTCCTCGGATGTCCTTTAAGAATGTTACTTAGAATCGGCGGAGGCGATATGAACGCAGTAGTTGGTCTACTCGGTTATGTTGCAGGTATTTTGGTCGGAATTGTTTTCCTTAAAAAAGGATTCAGTCTCGGACGTGCTCACAAACAATCAAAGCTCGGCGGATATGTTATGCCGGCAATTTCAATTGCACTTTTAATTTTATTATTAGTACGTCCTGATTTCATCGCATTCAGCGAAGAAGGACCTGGTTCAAAACACGCCCCGATTATCATTTCACTCGCAGCAGGTCTTATTGTCGGAGTTATTTTACAAAGAACAAGATTATGTACAGCTGCAGGTTTTAGAGATGCTGTTTTAATCAAAGATTATTCACCGCTTCTAGGTCTTTGCGGCGTTATTGTGGGTGCACTTGTTTTAAATCTGATTCTCGGACAATTCCATTTTGGATTTGAAAATCAACCTGTTGCACACACAAATCATTTGTGGAATTTCCTCGGTATGGCACTTGTAGGTATTTGTTCATGTCTATTGGGCGGATGTCCTATCAGACAAACTATCCTTTCCGGTGAAGGCGACCAAGACGCAGCAGTTGTTGTTTTAGGTCTTATCGTGGGTGCTGCATTTGCACACAATTTCGGACTTGCTTCAAGCGGTAAAGGTGTTACACCGAACGGTATGATTGCAGGAATTATCGGTCTTGTAGTTGTCGTACTCATCGGTCTTTTATGTAGAAGGGAGAAAGCATAATGCTTGATACTAGAGGATATGCATGCCCGGAACCTGTCATTATGACAAAAGATTTGGTTGACAAGGGCGAAAAGAAAATCGAAGTTATGGTTGACACAACCGTTGCGAAGGAAAATGTTTCGAGATTTTTAATTTCGAACGGCTACAAAGTTACGGTAAGTGAAAATAATGATGAATTCACAATTTCAGCAATGAAATAGTTTTTAAAGTTCGCCCTTTATGGGCGAATTTACATATTGACGAATATATTATACACATGCGGTGTTGCAATTCATCACTGATTCCTTGTATAATATAGTAAAGGAGATTTAAGATGATTGTTGTAACATTTCACCAATTGACAGACGCGCTTATGTTTGAAGAAAGCGCAAAGAAAAACGAACCGGAGTTCAGGTTGATACCGGTTCCGAGAAAGATTTCAAGCTCGTGCGGTCTTGCGGCAAGAACGGCGATGAGTATTGAAGATGTTCAAAAGATTTTGGATGCGGAGGGCATTGAGTCCGACGGAATTTATAAAGAAGATAATAATGAATATTTAAAACTCTAGTTTTGGCAGGTGACGACCTGCTTTTTTGTTTGGAAAAACCGTCGATTTAAGTTATTTCTAGTGCTTTATCGGGTATATAATTAAGTAGATTTAAAGTAAGGAGGGGTGTTTGTGGATTTAATTAAACTTACTTGTGATTTTGAAGTTTGGAAGATTGCAAATAATCTTGCCGAGGAGTTTTATCCTGTCAATTATCCTGAGGAAAGAAAGGCCGACAGAGAAAGGCTCATAGATTTTAAGGACGGACTTCGTAATATTAAAAAGTCGAAACATACGCTTGAAAGAAATTTAGAGGAGCTGGAGAAGCTTTTGTCATACTTAAACCCGAAGAGAAGATGGGAGTATTCGGATTTATCGATGATTGATTCGATTTATAGGATTGAACTCAGAGCGGATGATCTCTTCGACATGATGGAAAGAGGAGATATTAGATTTAAAAAGACTGACGTCTACGATATTTATAGATTTTTATTTGAACATGAAATTTATGACAGAGAAGCACTTGTATTTTTGGCGAAGGTTTATGAAATAGAGTTGCCGAAAAAAATCGAGTGGTATGAAGCGAGCGACGATTATGAGTTTGATGCGTCGGAAATTTCACGTGCAAGAAAGATTTTAAAGGTTGATGTAAAAGATGTAAAGAAAGTTGTGAACGATTCGAGCAAAAAGCCGAAGGCGACCGTAAATAAAGACACGCCGGAAATAAAGGTCACAACTGTAAAAAAGAAGTCGACAAAGACAACTGCAAATACGGGTAAACCGACGACTGCGAAAAAGGCTGAGCCGAAGATAAAAAACAAATCAAAAGCTGAATCGGCGAGCACAAAAACGTCTCAGAAAAAGTCTGCAGTAAAAACAAAGACAAAAACGGCGGATAAAAAGACGACAACAAAAACTAAAGCTAAAACTAAAACAAATAAAACTGATAAGTAATTTGGAGGAAATATGAACGATAAATTATATGCGGAATTAATAGTAAACAAAGCACTCAATATAAAGGATGGCTCAATTTTAAGAATCAAGGCAAACACCGAAAATTTGCCGTTTGCAAGAGAAGTTGCAAAGATGGCATATGAAAAAGGAGCGGCTGAGGTCAAGGTTAATATCAGAGATGAAGCTCTCGAAAGGCTAAATATGGAGCATATGAGCGAAGAAAGGCTCGAACATTTCGGAGAATACAATCTTGACGAAGCTGTCGACTATGCGGAAGACGGTTGCTTTTATCTCTCTATAACCGGAGGAGATCCGGATTTATTTAAGGGAATCGACCCGAAGAGAATCGCAAAGAGGTCAAAAGCGGTCGGAAAGGTCATGAAGCCTTCGATGAAATACACTATGAACGATATGAACAGCTGGTGCGTTGTCGGATATCCGACGGTCAAATGGGCAAAAAAAGTTTTCCCGGATTTGAGCGATGAAGACGCTGTGGAAAAATTAAAAGAAGCGATTTTTAAGACGGTCCGCTTGGACAGGGAAGATCCGATGGCTGCATGGGATGAACATCTTGAAAAACTTGAAAGCCGCGGAAAGAAACTAAATGAATTACAACTCGATAGACTTCACTACAAAACCGCAAAAGGAACGGACCTCACAATCGGTCTTCCGGAAGGTCACGTTTGGATGGGCGCAGTTTCAGAAGATGACAGAAAGAATATTTTCCTTCCGAATCTGCCGACAGAAGAAATCTTTACGGCGCCTGACAAAAACAGAATCGACGGCGTTGTTTATTCGACAAAGCCTCTAAATTTGAGCGGCACAATTGTGGACGAATTCAAAGTTGTGTTTGAAAAAGGCAAGGCGGTTGAAGTGAGCGCAAAGCACGGCGAACAAAATCTTAAGGATTTGATTAAGACTGACGAAGGTTCGTCAAGTCTCGGCGAAGTTGCACTTGTTTCAGTAGAAAGTCCTATAAATCGCTCTGGACTCATTTTTATGAACACACTTTTCGATGAAAATGCAAGCTGTCACTTGGCATTCGGCGCAGCATATCCGACATGTTTAAAGGGCGGCGACAAGATGACGGAAGAAGAACTCGAAAAGCACGGCATAAATGATTCGCAGGAACATGAGGACTTTATGGTGGGCGATGAAACACTTGAAATTGTCGGATACGACAAGGAAGGTAAAGAATATAAAATCTTTGAAAACGGAGATTTTGTGATTTAGGTGAGATTATGACTTTTGATAAAAAAATTAGAGATAAATACGCAGCCGGTGGCTACGGAATAGGAAGTATTTTCAAGGATACAATAAAATTTGTAAACAAAAACGCATTACTTGTTGTGGTTGTTTTTTCGATTATCGTCTCGATAATCCCGGCAATAACGGGCGACGGATTTTTGATTGAAAGGGAAAATGCGATTGATGGCGAGGTAGAAGGTATAAAAACCGAACTTGAAACCACAAGTCCGACGGCGGCGGTTCAAAGAATACTGGAAAGCATTGCAACCATAACATTTTTGGTATATTTTTTCAGAAAAGCAAAGGGAATCAAAGATAGCGAACCGGGAATTTATGGTAAAGCGGTTGGAAAATCGATTTTGATGTCGATGTTTTTGGCGCTGATTGCGATCTTCCCGCTTATGCTCTTCGTGATTATAACTATGTATGTGCCGATATTTATGGCGGTAGTTGCATTTCTAGGAATTGTTTTTGCATATTTCATTTCAACTGCGGAAATTGCAGTTGTAAACAATCCAGAAAGAAAGATTATGGAATCGCTTAGAATCGCTTTCGACACATTCAAGAAGCCGGGATATATAAAGAGCGTGCTTTTAATTGCACTCATAACATTTGTCCTCACATTTGGAATGATTTCAGTGCTCAATTTTGCAGTATTCGGCAATTTTGAATTCGGAAAAACCTTGGACATGATATCCAAGATTTTCGAATCCGGAGCGGGCGGTCATATACTCATTTTCGTTATATCTTTTGTATTCAGCTTTATCGGATACTATTTCAATGCATTTGTTGCATCCGCTTATCTCATTTACTCGGAAATCAATGACGATTTTGAGGAAGGTATTGAAAGTTTCGAGGAATACAAGGAAGAAGTTTTGAGGAATTTCGACGAAAGTGAATCCGAAAACAGAAGCAGTTTCTTTGAGGAATACGAAAAGAATTTTTACAGCGGGAAAAATGAAGAGGACGACAATAAATAATGTGGAAAAAACTTATAACAAGTAAAAAAGGCTCCGAGAAAATCGGTGAAATCGGACTTGTTATTGCACTGGTGCTTGCGATACCGAAAATGATTTTGGGAATTGCGACGGGTTCGATTTCCGTCCTTGCCGACGGGGTAAACAATCTCATGGACAGCTTCGTTTCAATTCTTACCATGGTCGGCATGCGCATGAGCAGAAAGCCGATGGACAAGGACCACCCATACGGACACGACAGAATCGAATACATCACCGGGTTTATTATCTCGGTTGTGACCGCGATTATCGGACTACAGTTTCTCGTAAAGAGTGCGGGCGGTATAATTGATCCGCAAAAAACTGAAATCGACACAATCACAAGGGTGTTTATGATTGTGTCAATCGTTTTAAAATCCGGATTTTCGCTTTTAAATCACGAATACTATCTAAATTTTAAAAGCACGATTTTTAAAGCAAATAGACAGGATGCACTTTTTGACGTTGTAATATCCGCAACTGTTCTCTTTACAAGCTTTTTCTTTGGAAATTATCCGGTCTTGGACTCAGTTGTTGCACTCATAATTTCGCTCATACTTCTTTACTCGGCATACGAAACTTTAAAGGACACAATCTCACCGTTGATTGGTGAAAAGCCAAGCGATGAGGACTTGAAAGCTATTGAAGATGCGTTAAACAGCTCCGACATGATAAACTCGATTCACAATATATATGTGGATAGAAAATCAATGGACCACGTTTTTGCAACAGCAGACGTTGAAGTCGACCCGGATTTAACGGTTCGCGAGGCGCATGATGTGATTGAAAGACTCACTGTTGAACTAAAAGAAAAGACAAACATTGACCTTGTTGTTCATATAGAGCCGAAAATCACTGACGGAAAAAGTCTTGAAATAAAACATCGAATCGAAGAAATTCCGGGAGTCAAAGGCGTCCACGATATTATATTGGGCGAAAGCAACATTATAACTGTAGCAATTGATGAAAACAAACTCGATAATCTCGAAGAGATAAAAGAAAATGTTTTGAAAAAATTAAAGGAAAAGGACGACAAAAGATGGATAATAGAGACAGTGGTCGACTTCAAGTAGACCTTGAAACCATAAACAAAAGAATAGAGGACGGTGGCGTTTCAATCATATTGGCGTGCGATTTAAATTATGGAATCGGCATTGACGGTGACATGCTTTTTTGGATTGATGACGATTTGAAGCGTTTTAAGGAAATAACAATGGGGAAAAATCTCTATATGGGTCGCTCGACTTTTGAATCGACGGGACCGCTTGAAGGGCGAAAAATGATTGTGCTTTCTTCGAAAAATCCGGAAGGAGCGGACGAAGTCATTCACGACTTCGATGAATTCAGAGAAAGACTTAAAGACGATAAAAACGGCATGCTTATAGGCGGAGCAAACACGGTAAATTCGCTTATTCACGATATTCGATATATGTATCTAACAATCGTTTTGAAAACTTTTAAAGCCGACTCGACACTCTTGGACCCGATAAAAAACGGATTTGTTCTTGAGAGTGAGAGCGAAATAATGGTAGATGATAAAACCGGTTTAAACTACAAATATGTAGTTTTTAAACGAAAATAAAAATTCAAGGAGGGAACTATGAATATTTTAGAAAAATTGGAAATTGGAAACGACACAGGAGAAATCGCTAACAAAGTGAGCGAACTCATTGGCAACGAAAACTTTGGCACGGTAAAATCTTTAGCCGACAACTTGGATTCAACCACACTCACATCAATTTTAAACAAACTCGAACCGACAATCTCGAAAGCACTCTATGCACTTTTGCCTGATGATATGGCAAAAAGCATTATCGACAAACTTGAACCAAGTGTTAAGAGCGAAATCGATAAAATCGACAAGACCTATGTTGATGATATCAAGAAAAAAGCTGAAAACTCAAATGTTTTGGATGATATTGGAGACAAGGTTAAGGATACTTTGGGAGGACTTTTTAAATAGAGGGATTATTTTCAGTCTATTTTGCGATAAACGGTTGATTACCTGTTTTCGGCGTTGTCATACGTCTCGCGAAAAAACAAATTCTAATAGAAAATGGCTCTATAATATCTATGGGGGAGTAAAACCCTCCGTAGATATTTTTATGTAAAAAAATTGCACTTATACGCAAAACATCCTATACTAAAA
>OASD01000180.1_pt1 | contig 35263 bp, 24 predicted proteins | sample 1475531 | NCBI WGS metagenome assembly OASD01 (sample SAMEA3360668, study PRJEB22359) | human gut metagenome | biome: ENVO:urban biome; feature: ENVO:human-associated habitat; material: ENVO:feces | place: Bangladesh | collected 2011
CCTTCTATGTCTTATATATACCCAACAAATGTGTATTTTAAGAGGTTTTAAGCAAAAAAAGTAGGCATAATTTTTAAAAAATATGCCTACTTTGTCAACAGTCTGAGAGAGACTTTATTAGGTCTCTCTTTTCTTTTGCCACGCGCATCTTTTACATTCGAAAGGCAATAGGCGTCCTTCGCTCTTAAATTTGACAAAATGTCATATATATGTTATTATTAACTATGGTGTGTTAGTTTATGCTAAGCACTTTATACGCATTGTTGACTACGTGTTTATTGAAACACAATAGAGACATAAATACTATGAAAAGGAGAGGGAGAAATGAGAAAAAATATTGTTAAGAGCTTCGCGGCCTTCTTACTAGTTCTTTGCATTATGCTAACGAACTTTGGCGGATGGAACTTAGTTTTAGCAGAAGAGGCTAGTGAAGAGACTAATATTGAAGAAAAATTAGACGAAGCAAAGCCTTCAGAGGCAGATGAAGCTGAGCCTAAAGAAGAGCCAAAAGAATATGCTAATGAAGAAACAGGCGAAGAAGCAAGCGAAGAAGATAATAATGAAGATAAAGATAAGACTATAGAAGAAGATACAGATGAAAGTGAAAATGATGGATTAGAGATATCAGATGAAGAAATACCAGAAGCAGTTGGTACAGGCATTGAAGCACCTACAATTACAAAAGCATTTATTGGAACAAATACTATCTCTGGAGGAAATTTACATAGAGGTAAAATTAATGGCAAGAATGCAAGAGGAACAATTCATGTAACATTAAAGGATAGTAGTGGGAATGAAAAAGCCACTGTTTCCGTTACACCGAAAAGTGGAACAACCTGGACAGTAAACTTAACTGGTGGTGTTACAATTGCAGAAGGAGATACGATTACTGCTTATCAAGAATTTGATGGACAAAACTCACCGGTGACAACTGCAAATGCGATGGATTCACTTGCTAAACAAAATAAAGACAAGCTAAAAATGCCAAGTGGTGAAATTTGGATAGAACAAACTTCATCCAACCAAGTTAATGATGATGAACAAGCAGAAGCTGTTGAATTGTTTAACAATGCAAATACTGCAATAGCCGGAGATATTAAATCAGTTAAGTTTTCTATTGACGGTATTAACCATGCTTATTATGAAGTAACCTATACTGATGGTTCGACATCAGGCCAAGTTGAAGCTACAAATTTACAAATAAAACAAGTTAAAGAATATTCTAGAGGAGCTACTATTGGCAGTATTACAATTGTAGACAATGTAATTAAGGGACAACTGTCAGGAGAAGGACCATTTGACGGCATAAAAGTTCAAATACTTCTTAAGCTTAGCGATGCGGTCAAAGATAGCTATTGTGATAAAGGGAAGTGTTTAACTGACAAAGACACATCTGACCCGGTAGATGCAACTGTAAATGGTGAAACAGGAGAATTTTCATATACAATTCCAAACCCTGACTTAAAACTTGATCAAAAAGTTGGCGTTATAGTAAAAGAACCCCATAAATTCAAATCTTGTTCTCAAACTACTGTAAAACCGGTAACACCTGAAAAGACAGAAGTTAAAGACCCTAGAAAATTAACAGCTAAAGATAAAAAAGCAATTGATGCTGCCATAAGAAAAGCATATACAGCAGAAGATGGCACATCTAAATTACCAAACGGTACTGGAGAAAGAGATGGAGTACCGGCAGCTATACAAATTGATGACAGCGGCAACGTTAAGATATTTGACGCTTTTGATGTAGCAGGTGATTGGGACGATAATTATAATTTTGTTCCGGAAAAAATGAAGATGGTTCATATAAAGTAGTAGAAGGAGCTGTACCAAAAATAACAATTCCGGCCAAAGACCTTTTAAAAAATCTTAAACCAGACGCACCTACAGTTGCCTTAAGTAAAGACAAGAAAAATATCACAATCACTCTGAATCTTGAAGTAGATACAGATGCTCATATTATTACTGTTTCTTATAAAGATAAAGACGGTAAAGATCAAACGACTACAGCTACCAAAGCTGATGATGGGACTTGGTCTATTGCCGGTGAAGGAACAGTAGTAAATGGAGTTATAACTCTTCCTAAAAACAAGGTAAAAGGCAATACAGATGTAACAGCTAAAGTGACAGATAAGGGTGGAGTAGCGGATGACGATACAACACCACTTACATCAGAACCGGGAACTTTAACTTTAGAAGAAACAAAAGCTGACAAAGTTGAAGCCCTTGGCGGTCTCGACCCGGTAGTTTTGAAAAAATGGGTTAAAGATACAGTTAACTGGAAAGACGGCGTAAAAGCTAAAGATTCCACAAAAGAAACTGAAGTTAACAAGCTTTTAGCTGGAGCAACATTTACAGATGTAACTGAAACTAAAAGAAGTACAGATAAGTCCGGAGACTTCACAGGCAAGGTTAAAGTAAAATTTAGCGATGATTCTGAAATCATAGTAGAAAAACAAATGCTATACGTTAGCGACCTTGTTAGCCCATCTGATAAGGAAAACCTACCTGAAGATGCCTTAGATGTTGAATTGAAGCTAGGAGAAGGCGTAAAAGCAGGTGATAAAGAAGGTAATAAGGAAACTCCTGTTACTGCCAAAAGCTATAAAGTTAAACCGGGAACTGATTTATCAAAAGAAAAAGTCTCAAAAACTGACAAAACATGCTTTGAAGATGTTGGAGCAACAGTATCAGATGACACCTATGTAGATGTAACGTGGAATGACAAGGATAAAGGAACAAATTTCACAGTTACTGCTGAAAACAATGTCTTTACAGCCACAGCAACAAAAACCTATAAGGTTACAGTTGTGCCAAATGGTGGAAAAGGTATTGAAATAAAAGATACAAAGAAAACAGGAGAAACTTATAAACTTCCTGCAAAAGATACCTTCACTGCACCGGATGATACCCAAGAATTTAAAGCATGGGAAGTAGATGGTAAAAGAGTAGCACCAGGAACAGAAATAACAGTAGACAAAGATACAGTAGTAAAAGCTGTATGGAAAAAAATCCAAGTAAAAGTATCCTATGACGGAAATGGCGGAAAAGGCACAATGGAAGGGAAAACTCTAGACAAAGGATCAAAATACACCTTACTAGAAAATGCCTTCACAGCACCAGACGATACCCAAGAATTTAAAGCATGGGAAGTAGACGGAAAAGAAGTAGCAGCAGGAACAGAAATCACTGTAGACAAAGATACAGTAGTAAAAGCTATTTGGAAAGACATCGAATATAAAGTTACCTTCAACGGAAATACCGGAAAAGGTTCAATGGATGAAAAGCTAGTTAAAAAAGGCAATGAATATGAATTACCAGCAAACGGCTTCATAGTACCAGAAAACAAAGAATTCGATGGATGGATGGTAGGAACAGAAAAGAAAGCTGTTGGAGATAAAATCACAATAAACGGTGATACAGAAGTAAAAGCCATCTGGAAAGATATCATGATCGATATAACATTTGACAAGGGCGACGGCACTGGTGAAATGACAAAACAATCAGTTAAAAAAGGCAGCCAATTCAAATTACCTGATTCATCATTTACCCCACCAGCAAACCAAGAATTTGCAGGCTGGAAAGTTGGAGATGATAGTGAAGTAAAAGCAGTTGGCGCAGAAATAACTATTAATGGCAAAATAAAATTAACAGCTGTTTATAAAGAAAAACCACCAACACCAAGCCCAGAACCAAACCCACAACCACAACCAAGACCACATCCACAACCACAACCTGAGCCAAAGCCAACACCAGAACCAAAACCAACACCAGAACCAAAACCAACACCAGGTCCTGGTCAAGAAGAATTACCTATAACTCCAGCACCTGGTGGTCCAGAAGTTAAACCAGACCCAGAAAAAACTGATAAAGTTGATGTAACTCTTACACCTGAAGGTGGCAAGCCAACTAATGTTGAAGTTAAAAAAGATAAAGATGGCAATTGGATTAGCAGCAATCCTGACATTGCAAAAGTCGATCCTAAGACTGGTAAAATAACTATTGTTAAGGGAGCAAAAGATGTTAGAGCCATAGCAACATTAAAACTAGAAAGAGGCACTCACCACAAATATCTATATGGTTATCCAGACGGAACAGTTCGTCCAGAAGGTTTAATCACTCGTGCTGAAGCAGCAGCTTTAATCGCTCGTCTAGCAAAACTTGACATGAGTGACGCAAGTAAACCTAATTTCAAGGACGTTCCATCTAGGTGGTATAACTCAGCCATAAACGCGGTTGTTAAAAAGAACTTGATCTTTGCTGACAAAGACGGCAATTTCCGTCCTAACGAGGCTATCACACGTGGTGAATTTGCTAGAGCATTATTCTACATTGACAAGGTGAACGATGCAGTTGCACCATTTGCTGATGTTAAGGGACATGAGTTTGAAAAGGCTATCAACCAAGCTTATGGTAATGATCGTATAAGTGGTTACCCAGACGGTACATTCAAACCGAACGCTTTCATCAAGAGGGCTGAAGCAGCTAAGATACTAAATCACTACGCTAACCGTGGTGTTGACTATGACGGCAGTCTTGGTCAAAGGAAGTATATAGCTTACTTTACTGACCTATATGAATCTTATTGGGGCTACTACGAAATTATGGAAGCGGCTAACAGCCATGAATATGAAAGACGTGTTAATACAAGATTAGAAACTTGGTTACGTGTAATAAATAAATAATATTAAGAAAGCAGTCTTCGGACTGCTTTTTTAGGAGGAAATATGATTAGAAGAGCAAATATAGAAGATATTAAATTTATCATGCCCATATATGAGGCAGCAAAGATGAAGATGCGTGAGGATGGCAATATGCATCAGTGGAGTGACAAATACCCTGACGAAGAAACTCTTTTATCTGACATAGCAAGAGGCGAATTATATCTAGCGTGCGCCGATGAGATATATGGGGTCTTTATGCTTAGCTTTTCTGGTGAAGAGACTTATAAAGAAATTCAAGGCGCGTGGCTTAACGATGAGCCCTATGCTGTCATTCATAGAATTGCTAGCCTTGGCAAGGGAAGAAACTTACTTAAGCATGCTATAGATTTTGCTTTTGCTAGTACAGAGAACATCCGCATCGATACGCACGAAGATAACAATATTATGCGAAGTCTTCTTAAAAAATTAGGCTTTATATATACGGGCATCATTCATCTTAAAAATGGTGACGAGAGACGGGCGTATCAATTAATTAAAAGTAAATAAACTACAAAAAACACCTTATAGCGCTTGATAAGGTGTTTTATATTAGTATGATGTGATATACATAACTTTGGCTAAGTATGGACTTATCTCGTCAAAATCGTACCAACCCGAACTTCTGTAATTATTCTCTTCGCCATTTGGGTTTGATATATAAACTTTGCCGTCATCTGTCGCAGCAAGTAGGACCATGTAGTGCGACTTGCTCGTGAAGCGATTTTCTTCTGGTTTATTCCATATACATACAATGATGGGTCTATTCGTTTTAAGGTGATCAATAATGCTTGCCTCTGATAAAGATTTTGCGTCGAAATAAAAATCTGTATTGTCTACGCCGTAGCTCTTTAGCTCCTTCGAAAGTTTTGTGTAGTCGAGGCGAGGGTAGTACTTCTCACGTAGATCTTCTGGCGTAAGACTTTGACCGTAGCCCGACAAAACTATGGACATGGCGGTGATGCCGCAGCCGTAGTCTTCCATATTGCCGTTCCAATACTCATTGTCCTTCCATGGCTCTATGTTTTGCTTGTACTCGGTATAAGTCTTTTTATTCGCATCCACTGTTGTGAACTTTGTGAAATAGCCTTCGCCACTTATCTTTTCTTGACCGACGCCGCTATAATTTTCGTTCGTATCCATCTTAACATCTTTATACGGACTACTTATGCCAGTCTTTTCTAAGTAATAGTTAAGCGTGTCATTGGCGCTTTCAATTATATTTCTTCTAAGTCTAGCTTTTTTAATTAATGTGAAAGATATAATTAATATTATCAAAACGAAGAAAAATATCTTTTTTCTCTTTCTTTTTTGCTTGACTTTTCTTTTTTTATTTATGTAAGCTTTTCTATTCTCTTTTTCATTATACATAAAATCATCCCTTCTTAAGACTATTATAATATATAAATCTTAATTTTTTCTTAAATAAGCCTTAATATTTTCTTAAATTTAAAAATTCTCATGAAAAAGCACCTCATCTACTAATGATGAAGTGCTTATACATTTATTTCTTTTTATCTTGTGTTAATCTCGATATTGTTATTTTCATTACCAATAACTTTTATATCGAATGGTCCGTCTCCTGTTTCTTCTGCGTTTAGCGCAAGTGTTACTGTTTTGTATGCTATGACTTGTAGGGTTATAGTTGTTGGGCCTGGTGCAACGACTTGCGGATATATTGTTATCTTATTATCCTTAAGTAGTACTTTTTCTACGCCAACTGTGTATCCTGGGTTAGGAAATTTCATTGTAAATGTGATTAGGATTTGATCACCGACCTTTTTATAGAAGATTGATTCGCCGTTGTTACTTAAACCCTCTGAGATGTTTTGTACATCAAAGGATAGGTTTTTGGATGTTTTTTCGCCTTCGTTATCCTTAAAAATCTTGTGTATTCTTTGCACGATTAAAACTCCTTCTACTTGTGATAGCTTTTTTTCTGGCGCATATTTTTTATCGCCATTGCCATATACTATGCCTTTATTTACAAGGTATTTTAACTTTTCTTTTTTAATCTTGTCCATCTTTTCAATGTCAGCGAAGTCAATGTCTTTTTCTTCGCTACGAGCGAATTTTATGTTCTTCACACCGTCAAAGATGTAGTCAATCATTGATTCTCTTGTAAGATAGTTGGAGTCACCATATATACTTACTTTGAAGTCGCCATATTCGTTAGATAACTTTTCCAGTGCACTTGCAAATTGCTTTGCTTCTAGCGGAGCGTTGGGCTCGAACTTTGCATAATTATCTTTAGCAAGCTCTGTAAAGTACTTCTTCATAAATTCATCTTCAATCTTTTTCTCTGCCCAGTGACCTTTTAATTTATCTACACCCATTGCCATGGCTGTGCTTGAAAGCAAAATGCATATCAATAACAGGGCACTTATCATTCTTTTCTTCATATGTTTTCCTCCTTTACTATGATTCTACCTTTATTATATCATAAAGCTAGTTTATTAGAGGTTACAAATGTATTAAATCATTTTAGATCAAGAAGTGAGCCCGTATAAAGCTCGTAGTAAAGCCCTTTCCTCGACATAAGCTCATCGTGCGTACCACTTTCTTTTATGCCGTCATCTGTAAGAACGATGATAGTTTTTGCGTTTTTAATAGTTGAGAGCCTATGGGCAATAGTAAGTGTCGTTCTACCCTCCGATAGCTTTTCGAGTGACTCTTGTATAAGTCTTTCACTAGTGTTGTCAAGAGCCGATGTTGCCTCATCAAGTATAAGCACTTTTGGATTCTTCAAGAATACTCTTGCTATGGCTATCCTTTGTTTTTGACCGCCTGATAGCTTTACACCACGTTCGCCAACGTAAGTATTGAAGCCATCTTTAAGCTCCATAATAAAGTCATAAGCGCCAGCAAGTTTAGCTGCCTCAATGATTTCATCTTTACTTGCATCGATTTTACCATATTTGATATTCTCAAGTATGGTGCCACTAAATAGGTAGACTTCTTGTTGAACCGAGCCAATATTTTGTCTTAGTGACTTTAGTGTGAAGTCTTTTATATTTCTGCCGTCTATCAAAATCTCTCCGCTTGTAACATCGTAGAAGCGAGGTATCAAGTTAACTAGAGTCGTTTTACCTGAGCCAGATGGTCCAACTATGGCGATGGAAGCCCCATCATTAACCACTAGATTGACATTAGAAAGAACTTTATTTTTGTCGTCAGGGTAAGTGAAGCTAACGTCTTTAAACTCAATTTTGCCCTTGACATCTTTTAGCTCGATGGCGTCTTCTTTGTCAAAGATATCGACATCTGTATCCATAATCTCGATGAAGCGCTCTATGCCAGTCATGCCGGCGTTGAAGTTCTCCATGAAGTCGACTATCCTTTTTATAGTTGTTAAGAGGCTTGTCGCGAATAATACATATGCAATCATGTCACCGGCTGATATCTTCCCAGCTTGCATTAAAAAGCCGCCCAAAGTAATTATCATAGTGTACATGATGGCATCGAAGATTCTGTTTACAGTGCCAAAGCCAGCCATATATGTGTATCTCTTCTTTTTAATCTCAAGGAATTTATCGTTATCTTTTTCAAATTTTTCGACTTCGACATCTTCATTCGCAAAGGATTTAACTACTTTTGAGCCAAGTAGCGAGTCCTCAAGACCTGAGTTTAAGTCGCCTATGTGATCTCTTTGCTCCTTAAAGGCGCGGCGCATCTTGCGATTGTATGAGCTTGACGCATATATCATTATAGGTATCATGATAAACATTAGCACTGTTAATAAAACATTGATCTTTATTAAAATTGCAAATGAAATAATTATCTTGAATGTAGCAATTAAAAACTCTTCAGGACAATGATGAGCGAACTCAGTTACGTCGAAGAGGTCATGAGTGATTCTGGCCATGATTTGACCGACCTTAGTATTGTTGTAGTAGCTGTCTGATAGGTGCTGCAAATGGGCAAAGGCATCGCTACGCATGTCTTTTTCGATGTAGGCGCCCATGATGTGGCCGACCTTAGTCATGTAGAATTGAGCAACTATCTCAACTACGCGCAGTGTGAAATAAAGTCCGGCTACTTTTAAAATGTACTCATTTGTTAAAAGCAAAATGTCTTGTGCAGCCGTATTAGTTATGCTTCTTAATAATAAAGGAAAGACTAGTTCACACACTGTAGTTAATACAGCGCAGAACAAGTCTATGAAGAGAATTTTTCTATATTTTTTAAAGTAGGGTAAAAAGCGTTTTAGTAGTTCCTTATTTTTCATTATTCCTCCTTTTATAGTTTAGTACAGCGTCTAAAGCGTGAACCTTTAGCGCCTTTAGTGATATTACATAGATGACTAGGGCGATGACGCCTGATATAGCCATCATTAAAAATTTGATTATCTTCTTTTCTCCTAAAACTTTTACTCCAAGAGTAAATAGTAAATACATTGCAAGCGCCATGATGATGGAGGCTGCTAGTATCTTTATAAGTGAAATTAGATTGTCTTTGATCTCAATATCTGGATAAACTTTCTTAAGCGAGATATATAGTGTTATCGCCGAAACTAACGATGAGATGGATGTAGCTAGGGCAAGGCCTTTGTGCTGCATAAATTTAACTAGTATTATGTCAAAGGCGATGTTTACTGCAACAGCTATAAGTCCATTGATCATCGGCACTTTAGTCTTTTGCATCGAGTAAAATACTTTTTCAAATATCATTCTTAGTGAGGCAAAGAAAAGTCCTAGGATGTAGAATGTTAGTGCACCTGAGGTCATCAGTGTGGCTGTTTCGTTAAACATATTTCTTTGGAAAAGTATCTCAACTATTGGATAGCTTAAAAAAACTATTGCAAAAGTTGCTGGAAGCGTGATAAGTGCAACGATATCGACACTTTCACTGATTATGCTTCTGATCTCTTGACTTTCGTTTCTAATCATTGATGACGATAGTTTTGGAAAGATTACTGTTGTTAGTGCCATAACAAAGACAGATATAATCATAAGATATATCTTGGATGAATAGTTTAGTACCGAGATTGATCCACTAACTAGCTCTGAGGCTAGCGTTTTGTCTACAACTAAGTTGATTTGATATGCGCTCGAGCCTATAAGTATAGGTACGATAAGCTTAAACATCTTCGCTACATAGGGGTCTTTGAAGTCAAGATCGGGTGAATATCTGTATCTTTTGTGCTTAACAGCAGGCAGCTGAATCAAAAATTGCATGGACGCAGCTATAACGCTAATGAACATCAACAGGTCGATATTGCCTCTTCTCGCAAAGAAGATTAGGAAGATGATGAATACTAAGTTGTATGGTATGCCCATGATGGCATAAGGACCAAAAACGTTTTCTGATTGCAAAAAGCTTGAGAAAATGTATGTGATTGACAAAAACAAAATGATAGGCACACCTATTCTCATTAGGTAGGCAGTGTAGGCAAGTGTCTCGCCAGTAAAGCCCTTCGCTATAAGCTTAGTGATTTGCGGTGCAAAGATGTATGACACAGCGCAAAGGATTAAGGCGATGAGGCCGATGATGTTCATGATTTTGTTCATGAATTTTAATTTGCCTCTTTTACCTTCTTTCTCTTCTACCTCTGAAAATATCGGCACAAGCGTAGTGTTTAAGCCGCTACCAAGTGCTCCTATCAAAAATATAACTGCGGTAGTCGCAGCAGTATACATATCGGTCTCGAGATTGGCACCGTACTTCGATGCGATCATTGTCTCCCTGAAGAAGCCCATGATCTTGCTGATTAGCGTGAAGACGGATATCATCGCGAGTGATTTTATAACAGTTTTTTTATTTGACATATATAAACCTCTTTTGTTTTAAATTCTTCTTGAATTTTATCACAAAGTATATAAAAAATCAAGTTTATAAGAGGTAATTTTCAATAAAGTGAGCCGCTCCTGACTCGTCGCAATCCTTGGTAATGTAAGTCGCTGCCTCTTTGATTATAGGCATAGCATTAGCCATAGCAACAGAGACGCCAGTACCCTTAATCATCTCAAGATCATTTTCACTGTCGCCAAAGCTTATGGTGTCTTTAATATCAATACCTAGCTTATGGATTATTTCATTTATACCGACTAGCTTCGAGGTCTTTACGCTATTGATATCAGCAAAGTCATCGTTCCATCTCTTAAAGACAGAGTTCTTCATATATGGTATTAGATGCTCTTCATCAAAGGCCTTAGTCGTATATGAATTCATTTGATAGATTTTACTTAAATCGATATCATCAAATGAAGCGAGCCTTGGTATTGGCACTTCGACGTGGTCATGAACCGCGTGAACCTTATCATCCACTTTATTAAGTACAACGCCTTCACGAGTAAAGAGCGATAGGGCAAAGCCAAGCCTATTTGATGCGTCTACTATGAAGCGAACGTCCTCTTCCTCCATGAAGTGCTCTGAAACAATTTCATCGCCTATTACATTTAAGTTACCATTCATGCCAACAAAGCCATCGACCTCAAGAGTTTTATCAAGAACTTTCAATATATTTTTCTTGTCACGGCCCGATGAGATGAAGACCAAGATCCCTTTTTCTTTTAGTTTATTCATAGCGTCGATGTCTTTTTTACTTATCTTATGAGTAGTGAAGCTCACTATCGTCCCGTCCATATCAAAGAAGGCCGCCTTTATATTATTTAATTTCATATTCATACCTCCAAACAATTATTATTACCCAATAGCTATTTTATTATATCTTATCATGAATAAAGCCTGATATATTCATAGAATTTATAATGAAGAAGCCCCGAATCAAATTAGACAATGATAAATTTATCACTATAGGCGAAAAAAGTGTTGCATAAGTAGCAGATTTGTAGTATAATTATAGTATCAATAGTAAACAATCATTAAGGAGGTAAAATGATGGAAAAACAAAAAAAGAAACGTTCATTAAGTGCCTATAGTATTCTTATTCTAATTATACTATTTGTTGCAATCTTATCATGGATTTTTAATGGAGCACAATTTGCCCCTGTAGTTCCTAAGGGAGCTGAAGAAGCTGTTACTGAAGTAGCAGGAGCTAGACTTCCAGACATCACAATGAGTTTCTACAACGGCTTTGTTGACGCTATAGATATCGCCATCTTCGTTATGGTTATTGGTGGTTTCCTAGCAGTTGTTAACAAGACAGGAGCTCTTGAAGCTGGTATTCACAGACTAGTTAAGAACATGAAGGGTAGAGAAATGGCTCTAATCGCTGTACTTATGATTCTTTTCTCAATAGGTGGATCAACTTACGGTATGGCAGAAGAAACTGTAGCCCTATATCCTCTAATCATTACTGCGATGGTAGCTGCAGGCTTTGATACTATGGTTGCTGTAGCAACTGTTCTTCTTGGAGCAGGTGCCGGCGTACTTGGTTCAACAGTTAACCCATTTGCTACTGGTGTAGCTATGGACGCACTTAACGGTGCAGGCGTTGAATGTAACAAAGGTACTGTAATTCTACTAGGCGCAATACTTTGGGCAGTTGCTCTAGGTACTGCTATGTACTTCGTATTAAGATATGCTAGCAAAGTACACAAAGACAAAGGCTCAACAATACTATCTCTTCAAGAAAGAGAAGTAATGGACAAAGAATTTAAGACAACTAAGACTGAAGACGAACTTGTTTACACAGGTAGACATAAAGTTATTTTACTTATATTCGCAATTACTTTTATAGTTATGATTATATCATTAATTCCTTGGCCAGACTTTGGCGTAACAGCTTTTGAAGGTTGGTCAGCATTCTTGACAGACACAGCACTTGGTGAATGGTACTTCCCAGAAATTTCAGTATTATTCTTCCTAATGTCTATAGTTATAGGCTGGATCGGAAGACTATCTGAAAAGGAATTGGTTAACGCATTTATTGACGGAGCAAAAGACATCTTATCAGTTGTATTAGTAATCGTAGTAGCAAGAGCTGCATCAGTACTTATGGCTCAAACACACATCGACGCACTTATACTAGATAGATCAGCATCAGCTCTAGCAGGCCTACCAGTTTATTTATTCGTACCATTTGCATACATCGTATACATCGCACTATCATTCTTCATACCATCAACATCAGGACTTGCAACACTATCTATCCCAGTTATGGGTGGATTAGCTGCTAGACTTGGTTACTCACCAGAAGTTATGATACTAATATTCTGCGCTGCAGAAGGCGTTGTAAACTATGTAACACCAACATCAGGCGTTGTTATGGGCGCAATACAAATTTCTAAGATGGAATTAGGTACTTGGTATAAATGGGTTAAGAAACCTCTTATATTCACAGTAATATTCTCAATAATTGTATTAACTGTAGCAATGATGATATTCTAAAATTGTTTACTATCGAAGAAGTCCCTAAGGGGGCTTCTTTTTTTGTACATAGATATAGAAAATAATCTTCATTTATGATATAATTACATTGGAGGAATGTATGGAGAAAATAATTGAAGAAATAAAAAGATTAAATATAGAAACGATTAAAGAGGACGAAAGCTTATCGAAGTACACTACTTTTAAGATAGGTGGGCCCGCGCGCGTCTTAATCGAAGCAAAGAGCGATGAAGAAGTTCTAAAACTTGTGAGGCTCTTTGACGAGATGAAAGAAGACTACCTTATCATTGGCAATGGCAGTAACCTTCTTATCACAGATGCTGGTATTGAAAGACCTGTCATAGTCCTAGATAAAAACTTTTCAAATATCACTACGATAGATGAAGTGACTTTATATGCAGAGGCAGGCGCCTCACTTAAGAGCCTTGCCAATAAGGCGCTTGAGCTAGGTCTAGGTGGCCTCGAGGCCATCTCAGGCATACCCGGAACAGTTGGCGGAGCTGTATATATGAACGCCGGCGCCTATGGTAGAGAGATAAAAGATGTCGTGACTAAAATAAGATATATTAAAGATGATAGTATAGCCGAGCTTGATGCAAGTGAAGCAAATTTTGCTCACAGAAGTAGCATTTTTCAAGAGAAGGGCTACATCATATTAGGCGCCTACTTTAAATTAGAGAAAAAAGATAAGAAAGATATAGAAGAAGAGCAAAGAGATTACACTCGAAGAAGAAAGGACAAGCAGCCACTTGAGTATCCATCGGCTGGCTCGGGATTTAAGAGACCCGAAGGCTACTACGCATCTAAACTGATTGAAGATGCTGGACTAAAGGGACTCTCCGTTGGCGGCGCCATGGTTAGTAAAAAGCACTCAGGCTTTATAATTAACACAGGAAGCGCTAGTTTTGACGACGTAGTCACACTTATTGAAAAAGTTAAAGCCATAGTCTTAGAAAAGTTCGCTGTAAGTCTTGAAGAGGAGATAAGGATTATTCATGAATAAAATTAGATTATATGGCGACTACCATACACATACGATATTCTCGTCAGGAACTAAAGGCAATCTGGGTAGGCACGCCTCACAAACACCAGAAGAGAGCGCAAAGAAAGCGTATATGATGGGTCTAAAAGAGATAGCAATCACAGATCACGGTCTAGCTCATTACATGTTCGGCATAAAAAGAAGCAATTTGCCTGTGCTTAGAGAAAGGATTGACAAACTAAACGAAGAGTATAATGACAAGGGACTTAAGATACTTATGGGCGTCGAAGCGAATTTACTTGACTTTGACGGAACTGTTGACCTTGACGATGAGCTTATGAAATACCTTGACATAGTGCTTATGGGCTTTCATTACGGCATAAAGACGAAGAACTTCAAGGAGCAAATGAAGTTATCGATACTGCCGCAAATATCAAAGCCATTTAAAAAATGGCACGCAAAAGTGACTGAGAGGGTTACAGACTCATACATCAAGGCGATAGAGAAGTACCCGATAAAGATAATTACACATCCGGGCGACAAGATAGACGTAAACATTGTTAGACTTGCCAAAGCATGCAAGGAGCATGGCGTGGCACTAGAAATAAATTCATCGCACAAAAATCTTAGTGTTGAGGACCTAATCAAGATCAAGGACATTGACGTAGACTTATACGTTGGATCAGACGCGCATAAATTAGAGCGCGTGGGCGATGTAAAAGAAGCATTAAGAAGGGCTGACGAAGCTCAAATTGATATCAATAGAATCAAAAATATTTATATAGAGTAGGAGGATATTATGGACATATATGTAGTAACAGGCATGAGTGGTGCCGGAAAGAGTTCTTTATTGAATTTCATGGAAGATAACGGATTTTACTGCATTGACAATATGCCTCCTGTTTTATTGCCAAAATTCTTCGAGCTAATTGACAGCGAGAACGAAAACATTAACAAAGTAGCCTTTGGTATGGACATAAGGGGCAAGGAGTTTTTTAATGACATGCTCACTGTGATAGATGGACTTGAAGAAAAGAATTTAGATTTTAAACTAATATTTTTAGACGCAAGAGACAGCGAGCTCATAAAGCGTTTCAATGAAAGAAGAAGGCCGCATCCACTCAGCAAAGACGGATCACTTAAAGATGGTATACAAAAGGAAAGAGAGATACTTAAGGAGCTTAAGGACAAATCAGACTACATCATAGATACAAGCTCAATGAAGAGTAGCGACCTAAAAGACAAGCTATACGAGATACTTTCAAACACTATTACGAGAAAGAAACTTACCATAGTCGTAGAAAGCTTTGGCTTTAAGTACGGCATTCTAGAAGAGGCAGATTTGGTTTTTGATGTAAGATTTTTACCAAATCCATATTACCTTGACGATCTAAGACCATTGTCAGGGCTTGACGCAGAGATAAAAGAATTTTTAGAAAAATATGATGCGACTGAAGAATTTTTCCAAAAACTTGTTGATATGCTTGACTTTTTATTACCAAATTATATAAAGGAAGGCAAAAATCAATTAACTATAGGCATGGGATGCACAGGTGGTAGACACAGAAGCGTTTACATGGCTGAAAGGCTATATGAATATTTAAAAGAAAAGAAGAATTTAACTGTTTTGAAGAATAGAGATATGTATAAAGAGGCTCGTAATGTATAATAAGTACAGAAGCCTAAACCCCAAGATACTTGCAATAGGCGGAGGAACGGGTTTATCGACGCTCTTAAAGGGTATTAAAAACTACTCATCAGATATAACGGCGATAGTGACTATGGCTGACGATGGCGGGGGAAGCGGCGTTTTAAGAAGAAGCTTTGGAATGCTGCCACCAGGCGATGTGCGTAACTGCCTTTTAGCGCTTTCTGACATAGAGCCTGAGATGAATACACTTCTTTCACATCGCTTTGAGAAGGGAGAATTAAAAGGACAATCCTTTGGCAATCTATTTTTGCTTGCGATGAATGAGATATACGGCTCCTTTGAAGAAGCGGTCAAGATGGCGTCAAGCATACTAAGGGTCAAGGGAACTGTTATGCCCATCACTGTGAACGATGTCAATATCGAGGCGACTTACGATGACAAGAGCAAGGCCTTTGGCGAGAGCATTTTGCCAGCTGAGGCTATAAAAGACAATAAAAAGATAAAGAGGGTTGAATTGTGCCCCAAAGATGTTGAGCCGCTTGATGGCGTCATCACAGCCATAAACAAAGCAGACATCATACTTATAGGCCCAGGCAGTTTATATACATCAATCATACCAAATCTACTTGTCAAGGGCGTGACGGAAGCGATCATTTCTTCGTCAGCGAAGAAGATTTACGTGCAAAACGTTATGACGCAGCATGGCGAGACCGACGGTATGTCTGTAAAAGATCACGTGGAAGCAATTTTCGAGCACTCGGACAAAATTTTTGACTCAATCATCATAAATAATAAGGTCTTAAGCGAGGATCTTAAGAAAAAATATCAAGAAGAGTATCAAAAACAAATATTTTTGACCGATGACGATAAGAAATTTTTAGAAGAAGAAGCGATTGATTATATCGAAGGCGACTGCTTGGATGGCGGCGACTACGCTAGACACGACAGCGAAAAGCTTTCGAACATGATTATCGATTATTATATAAGGACTAGAAGGGTAAAGACTTATGAGAAATAAATTATTCGTGATAGGTAGCCCGATTGAGCAGTCAAAGTCACCAGAAGTGATGACGGACTTTATCAAAGCGAATGGGCTTGATCTTACTTACGAAAAAAGAGAAGTGAATAAAGACGGCCTTGAAAGCTTTGTAAATGAAGCAAAGCAAGGCGAAGTACTCGGCTTTAACATCACTACGCCACTTAAGGAAGATATTTTAAATTACGCGGACGATGTGAGTGAAGCGGTTAAGACACTTGAAGCAGCCAATACAGCTAGCCTTGCCAGTGGCAAGATGAGTCTACACAATACTGATTACATCGGCTTTATGAAAGACATCACTAGCCTAATACCAAAGTATGAGAGATACTCCTACGCTGTTTTAGGTACTGGCGGAGCGGCGCGCAGCATTATATATGCACTTACTAAACTAGATATCTTTCAGATAACCGTTTATACGCGCGATGAGGTCGAAGCGCATTACAAGCTAAAGAACTTCGAAGACGATATCGAGATATATCCTTACGGCTACGGCATGGATCAAGACGTCATCATAAACGCAACTGGCCTTGGTATGGCTGGTAAGCTTGACGAGAGCCCATTGTTAAAAGAAGACTTCGAGATGAGCAGGGCTGGCTTTGCTTATGATCTAACATATAACCCAGAAGAGACAAAATTCTTGGCGCTTGCTAAAGAGGCAGGTCTCATCACTATGAATGGCTGGGGCATGTTCGTGGGTCAAGCCGAAGAAGCGTTTAAAATTTGGACTGGAGCTGATAGAAATGAACTTTGAACAAGAAAAATCATCAAAGACATATAAAGAAAAGACAATTATTAATATAGGCGGCGAAAAGATTGGCGATGGATTTGCAGTGATCGCTGGTCCTTGCGCGTGCGAATCATACGAGTCCCTTCTTGATGAGGTAAAATTTTTATCATCTCGCGGAATAAAATTTATTAGAGCAGGCGCCTTCAAACCAAGGACATCGCCATATAGCTTCCAAGGCCTAGGACGCGAGGCACTTGATTACTTCAAAGAGATAAAAAAGGCTTACGACGTGAAATTTGTCTCCGAGCTAATGGATTTGCGTGAGCTTGATTATTTCATGGACGCAGTCGACATAATTCAAGTTGGAGCTAGAAATATGCAAAACTTTTCCTTATTAACTGAGCTTGGCAAAATTAATAAGCCTGTACTATTAAAGAGAGGTTTTGCAAACAAGATAAAAGAGTTTATAGCGGCGGCTGAATATATATTAAAGGGCGGCAACGAAGATGTCATTTTATGCGAAAGAGGCATCAGGACTTTCGAGACAGCTACGAGAAACACGCTAGACATCTCGAGTGTACCAATCATTAAAAAGTATACAAATCTACCTATCATAGTTGATCCATCACACGCAGGCGGCCTTGATTACCTAGTGAAGCCACTAAGCCTAGCAAGTGCGGCAGTTGGAGCTGATGGAATCATCATTGAAGTCAATGACAAAAAGACAGAGGCACTTTCAGATGGGGAGCAAGCCATAAATTACGACGAGTTCGATGATTTATTAGTAGATTTAAAGAAAATACTTAAGGCAATGGACAAAACTTATGAATAGAGATGAACTTTCTTATGAAATAAAAATCATTCACAAGGCGAGCGAGATTGTTTTAGAAGAAAAATTTACTAAGTATCTTGTATTAACGGATAGAAATGTCTATAGAGAGCAAAAAGATTTCGTAGAAGAAATAGTAAAGAAATATGATGCTTATCTATATGTGATAGACGATGGCGAAGAGGCAAAGAGCTTAAGCGTTTTAGAAAATCTACTTGAGTACGCAGCTGATAAGCTTGATAGGCACTCACTTATAATCAATGTGGGTGGCGGCGTAGTAACGGACATTGGCGGCTTTGCGGCGTCGATTCTATTTCGCGGCATAAAGCACGTAAACGTTGCAACAAGCTTACTTGCTATGACTGACGCAGCTATTGGGTCCAAGACTGGAATCGATTTTTGCGATAAGAAAAACATCTTAGGCACTTTCTACGATCCATACAAAGTTTTTATTGCTATAGATGCACTTGAAACGCTGTCTAAAGATGAGTATATATCAGGACTTGCGGAAGTTATTAAGCACGCACTTATTTATGACAATGGCCTATATGACTTAATAAAAAATAATGCGGCTATTGAAGAAGTACTTGAAAAATCAATTGAAACAAAAGTTCATTTTGTTTGTGAAGATAAAAATGAGAAGGGCGCTCGCATGGCGCTAAATTTTGGTCATACCTTTGGCCACGTGATTGAAGCAGCTAGTCACTACACTTTGTCACATGGTAAATGTGTTGCCATTGGTACGAAGATTGCCCTTGAGCTTGGCAAAATTTTAAATATAACAGACGAAGGAACTTATGAGAGAAGTTTTGAATTAATACACAAATATTATCCACTTGAAGAAATAAATTACGAGATAAAATCACTTAAGAGTGATAAAAAGATGATGGGCGAGGAGCTTAATTTTGTTTTTCTTGCAAATAGATGCGCCATCATTAAAACGATGGATGAGAGAAAGGTAGTAGAGCTTTATAATGAGCATATTAAGAATAAAAAACTCTAAATTAAAAGGTCAGGTTTATGTAAACCACTCAAAAAGCTACTTGCACAGATATATCTTTGCAAGTTCTTTTGCTGCCGAAAACACAATTATCAAGGGCTTTGACCTATCTGAAGACATCAAAGACACTATGCTTGGCCTAATAAGCTTTGCTGATTTTGATCTTTTGGATAATGGTGACGTCCTTGTTAAGCCGCGCGAAAATAAGAAAAGTCTTGATAGAGTGCGCATAGAAGCATCAGGCACAACGCTTCGCTTCATGCTATTTAATATACTTGATGGCAATTTGCACGAGATATACATGGGCGATAAGCTATTTGAAAGGCCAAATGAGCCCGCGTTTAAGATATTTGACGCAAATGGCATTAAGTACCGCATCAACGATAATAACAAGTCCATCAGCATAAAGGGCGACTTAGTTAAGGATGAATACATAATCACGGCAGACATATCGAGTCAATTCGTTTCATCACTACTATTTAAGCTTGCACGCATGGACTTTGACTCGCGTATAGTTCTTGACTGCGACTTATCTTCACGTTCATACATAGACATGACTATCAAGTGCCTTAATGACTTTGGCGTCGAGATCGATGCGAGCGAAAATGAATTTAAGATAAAAGGCGGACAAGAATTTAAATCCGCTGGTGAATATATTATTGAAAGAGATTACTCAAACGCGGCTAATTACTATGCAGCAAACTACTTAGGCTCAGATATTGACATCATGGATATGCTTGATACGAGCATACAAGCTGATAAGATGGTTAAAGATACTTTATTAAGATACGATCAAACTCAGAACCTCACTATAGATATGAAAAATAGTCCAGACGCAGTGCCAATACTTGCGATGACTGCCTTATTTAGAAAGCATAAAACTACTTTCACTTCAGTAAAGAGACTGATGTATAAGGAGTCGAATAGGGTTCAAGCCATAATCAATGAGCTAAAAAAGATTGGAGCGAAGATTACCTTTACTGATGATAGCTTAATCGTGAATCCGCTTGAGGACATCATTATGTACACGAACAAGTTTGACGCGTATAACGACCACAGGATAGCTATGATGATAGCGATACTTGCGACAAGGCTTGATCAAGACATCTTCCTGAGTGGCTACGAATGTGTAAATAAGTCGTATCCGAAGTTTTTCGAAGATTATATAAGTTTGGGAGGCGAGGTCAATGTCATCGACAATTGGAAATAGAATTAGACTCACTCTTTCAGGCGAATCGCATGGGCTATACATGACAGCGACGCTTGATGGTTTGGCTAGCGGCATAGAAGTCGACAGAGACTACATTGACAAAATTCTCACAGAAAGAAGACCAAATACGATAGGCTCAAGCGCTAGAAGAGAGAAAGATGATTACGAAATCATCTCTGGCGTCTTTAACGGTTTCACTACAGGAGCCGCGCTTACTATACTTATGAAAAATGCTGACGTAGACAGCTCTTCTTATGAAGCTACAAAGGATTTAGCAAGACCGTCGCAGGCTGATTACCCTGCCTTTATTAAGTACAAGGGCTTTAATGACTATCGCGGCTCAGGTATATTCTCAGCTCGCTTAACAGCGCCAGTATGCGCAGCTGCTGCGATAATTTTAAAAGAGCTAGAAAAAGAAGGAATTACTTTCGAAACTCATCTAAAAAGAGTGGGCAAACTCATTGACGAAGCGAGTGGCGAAGAATTTTTATCGAAAAAATATCATATGTATAAGTACAGCGACGACGAGATCGAAAATTATTTAGATGAAATAAAAAATGAAAACGATAGCGTCGGAGCAGAGGTCGAACTTATTATAAAGGGCGTTAAGGCAGGTCTTGGCGAGCCGCCATTTGCTCCGCTTGATGGGGAGCTAGCGAGGTATATGTACTTAATACCATCTCTTAAATCTGTTTCCTTTGGTCGTGGATATGGTTTTGCACAAAGCCTTGGCAGTGAAGTAACTGACGAGATGAGGGTAGATGCTGGCGAAGTAAAATTTTTAGATAATAATAATGGTGGCATCATTGGCGGTATATCAAACGGCGCAGATATAGTTCTAAGCTGTGTGTTTAAGCCAATCGCATCAATCGCTCGTGAGTTTAAGACCATAAACATGAAGACTATGGAAAACGCTGAGATAATGATAAATGGCAGGCATGACGCTTCAGTCGTCCCACGTGTCTACACAATTATGAAGTGCTACGCGGCTCTTGCCATCTACGATATGCTGGTGAGCGCATGAACATCATTATCATTGGCATGCCAAACAGTGGCAAGACGACCATTGCCTACGAGCTAGCCCGTAAGATTGGCTACAAAGCCATTGACACGGACAGGTTGATCGAAAAAGAAGCGGGCATGAGCATAAATGAAATTTTTCGAAAATATGGCGAAGAAGAGTTTAGATTAAGAGAGACAAAGGTTTGCGAGAGAGTAAGTAAACTAGATAAAAGGATCATAGCGACTGGTGGCGGAACGGTTATGCGCGAAGAAAACATGGCGCATTTAAAAAGCAACGGCTATGTCATTTATTTAAAGAGGCCGCTTGAGTTTTTGAAAACAAATCTTGATACATCGAGAAGACCCTTACTAAGAGCCAATGGCGACCCGATGAAAAAGCTATACGAAGAGAGGGCACCGCTATTCGAAAAGTACGCGGACATGACGATGAAGGCGGACCAATCAGTCTTTTTGATGTGCAAGGAGCTCAAAAGGCGTTTAAAGGTACAAGGAGTGATTAAATGAAGAAGATACTTGTGGTCAACGGACCGAATATCAATATACTTGGCAAGAGAGAGCTTGAAATTTATGGCGAATTATCATATAATAATTTAGTGGATGAATTAAAGTCTTATGCGAAGAAGAAATGCGTTTGCTTAGATGAATTAAAGTCTTATGCGAAGAAGAAATGCGTTTGCTTAGATGAGTTTCAGTCAAATAGCGAAGGCGCCATCATTGATAAGCTTCAAGAGCTTATTGATGGGGAATATGATGCGCTTATCATCAACCCAGCTGCTTACTCGCACTACAGCTACGCCATATACGACGCGCTAAAGGCCATAAAGATAAAAAAAGTCGAAGTGCACTTAACAAATATATTTGCACGCGACGAATTTAGAAAAACATCTGTCACAGCAGGTGCTTGTGATGGAGTCATTTCAGGTTTTGGCTTTGATTCATACAAATTAGCAATAGATTATTTATTAAGGGAGGAATAAAAATGGACGTAAAACACGATTTAGACTACATGGTAGAATTTATGGTGAAGCTATTAAAGACACCGTCACCAACAGGGGACACTATTAAGGCGCTTAACTTAGTTGAGGAAGAGTTCGCTAAGTACGGCTTAAAGGCTCATAAAAATGCAAAGAACGGTTTTTATGTATCAGTAGAAGGCGAAGATGACGAAGAGCAAGTGACTTTATCAGCTCACGTTGATACACTTGGCTGCATGGTTAAGGACATAACAGGAAATGGTAGACTTAAACTTACTAAATTAGGTGGCTATCCATGGAATGTAATTGAAGGCTGTGAATGTGTTATCTCAACTATTGATGATGGCGAATACACAGGCACTATACTTACTAATGTTTCTTCAACTCACGTTTATGGCGCAAAAGCTGACGAAACAAAGAGAGACGAAGACTCAATGGAAATAAGAATTGACGAAAAAGTTTCATCAAGAAAAGATGTTGAAGAGCTTGGCATCAATGTTGGTGACTACGTTTATCTATATCCAGGCACATGGGTTACACCATCTGGCTTTATTAAGTCAAGACACCTTGACGACAAGGCATGCGTTGCAGTTCTTGTTGGACTAGTAAAATATTTAAAAGAAAATAATATTAAGCCAAAACACACAACAAACTTCTTCATCTCAAACTATGAAGAGCTTGGTCACGGATCAACAGCTGGTCTACCTGAAAAGACAGTTGAATTTATTTCTGTAGATATGGCAGCACCAGGCACTGGACAAACATCATCAGAATTCAAATGCACAGTTTGTGTAAAAGACTCTTCAGGACCATATGACAAGATGATGAGTGAAAAATTCATCAAACTTGCTAGAAAAAATGATATACCATACGCTATAGACATCTATCCATATTACGGTTCAGACGCATCAGCAGTTTTAAGAGCAGGCTGGAACGTTAGAGCCGCACTTATAGGACCAGGCGTTGACGCATCACACAGCTTTGAAAGAACACATAAGGAAGCAGTTGATGCAACATTTAAACTAGCACTAGCTTATCTACTTGAAGACTAATAGCTTATATATAAAAAATGCTTACAGCGATCGCTGTAAGCATTTTCTTTTGCATCTTTACTTAAAAATGTAATTATAAATTATATTTATGAACTCATCTCTATTGATCTTAGCGTTCTTGTCAATGGCCTTGCCATTAACATAGCCTAGCGCCTTGGCGATGGCAAGATAAGAATTTTCTTCGTTTGTTAGTTTAGCCTTTGCATTCACTGGCTTAAATATGTCCTTGCCAACAAGCTCTTCCATGCCTTTAAGCCTTACAATGAACTTTGCTAAATCAATATTTGTTACTTCTTTATCTTTATTCACTTCATTTTCTTTTATTATGCCATTTCTTATAGCTCTTTGATAAGCATTATCAATAACTTCATCGATGTCATTTCTTGAGCCAAATATATAAATAAAACTTATAAAGTCTTTTTGCTTTAAGTTTTTCTCAGGCATTATCTCGTCTTCAAGGTATGAGTAGCCCATTTGCTTAAGTAGAGTCGCCTTGTCTTTGTATTTTGATTTGTCAATGTCGGAGTAGTTTTTAAACTCATCTGCATTGTTTGTAAGTTTGCCTGTTATGGCGTCAATCTCAATTCTAGTATTCTTTGGCATGTAGCTTAAAACTACCTTTGACTTAGCTGGATCAGATTTATCTCTAATATATTGATAAGCTTCTTCGTATTGAATTTCTTTTTTAACTAGATCATAAGCTTCATCTGCTGATATCTTTGCCTTTTCATAGCTCATAGGCTTTCTATACCAAGCTCTTGAGTAGTCATTTACTTCTTTTGTATCTTTAGAAACGCCCATGCTAATGGAATTTTCTGGAACGTAGTAGCCGTCCATCACTCTTACAAAGTATATAGAATTATTTTCAGCACTTATGAATTTTAAGTCCTTTTCATCGATGTCTGAAGCATTCTTCTTGATATATTCCATAGCAATCTTCTTTAATTCATCAGAGCTTAAATCTTTTTTCTCACTATCACCATTGTCAAAATTATTGTATCTACTAAATCTTAATAGTGTCAGATCCTTCGCATCGAAAGAGATGTTATAGTAAGTCTTTTTATCGTCTTTGCCACTTTCTAAATTGATGTTGTAGACGTAATCCTTAGAGATGTAGTCTTGATTTAAAGTTGATAAAGTCACCTTAGTCTTGCTAGTGTCCTTAACATAAGTCTTTGCTTTTTTGACAGCTTCGTCCTTAGACTTGATGCCCTTAATCTTGTCAATGCCCTTAACTTCGTACTCACTAAGACCGTCCATAGCCCCTTCTGCAGCAGCGTCCTTTGTCATGTAATTATTTAAAAATATAGGGTAGTCGTAGCGCTCATATTTTTTACTACTTGAATTAACAAAGTAATTTGCATTTAATGCGTTACTATATATAGTCTTAAATGTAAGTCTCGGTTCCTTCTTTTCACCCACCACAAACTTAATCATAGGCTTTAGATATTCATTGTCCTTGTAAATATTTATAGCCTCGTCCATAGTTAAATTGCTCTTAAGAGCATCAAACTCAGCAGTCTTTGAAAAATCAAAGCCTTTGTTGTAGTTAAGTGAGTACATTTGAACGCTCTTATCAACATAGTTAATAGTAATGGAAGCGCCGTCGCCTATAACGCGTCTAGCATTTACATATCTATCAAAGTTAAAAGTATAAGCGTTGTCACCACCAAAGTTTTGATAAGTTTTTTCGTTTAGCTTAAGGCTCTTGCTATTGATAGGGTCAATCTTTTTGATCATATCAGTGGCATATTTCTTCAAAGCATCATACGAGTACTTTGGTTTAAGTGTTTCATACTTTTTATTGTCATAGATATTGAAGTTAGTGATGTGCATGTCCTTTGATATGCTCACGTTTACATCACTTGAGCCGTCCTTCTTAGTCCATGACAAATTGTATATAGTGCCGTAGCCATCGTCACTAGAACTATTCACTTCAAAATTGTCATAAACGTCTTTGATATTAAATACTTCTTTTGCTTTTAAAACTAATTTTTCCATTGTTTTATCGTCCACCTTGTTTACGTTTTTTGTTTCTGCTAATGAATTTACTGGCAATGCGCACAAAACCATAACGATGGCGAGTGCCATTGCAATCATGTTCATCTTTTTAAGCATAATATCATCTCCTTTGTCTATATTATACCACTTTAGCATAGAGACATAACGATTTTAACAAAATTGTAACTAATTTGATAAAGTCTGTGAAATTTATAGCTTTAAAAATAAACTTGTGATATAATTATTACAAGAGGTGATTAAATGAAACACGATTTAGTCTTAGTAATAGATTTCGGCGGACAGTATAAGCAATTGATCGCAAGACGTGTAAGAGAAAATAATATTTACTCGGAAATAATTCCTTATACTAAAAGCATAGAAGAAATAAAAGCAAAAGACCCTAAGGCAATAATATTTACAGGCGGACCAAACTCAGCCTATCTTGATGATTCACCATCAATATCAAAAGAAATATTTGAACTAGGCATACCTATACTAGGTATTTGTTATGGGGCTCAGCTAACAGCTCATCTGTTAGGCGGTGAAGTGAAGAAAGGCTCTGAGAAGAACAGGGAATACGGCAAGACCATATGCCACTATGAAGAGTCAAAGCTATTTAAGGGCGTTGAAAATGGTCAAGTTTGGATGAGTCATACTGACTACATATCCAAGCTGCCAGAAGGCTTTAAGTGCATCGCATCGACAGATAACTGTCCTATCGCAGCGATGGAAAATGAAGAAAAAAAGATTTACGCAGTACAATTCCACCCAGAAGTAAAACACTCAATCGACGGCGACAAAATGATTAGAAACTTCCTTTATGAGATAGCAGGTCTTAAGGGCGATTGGACGAGCGAAAATTTCATTGAAAACAAAGTTAAAGAGATAAGAGAAAAAGTTGGCGATAAGAAGGCCTTACTAGCACTATCAGGCGGCGTCGACTCCTCAGTTGCTGCAGCTCTTATGCACAAGGCTATAGGCGACAATCTAACTTGTATCTTCGTTGACCATGGTCTACTTAGAAAAGATGAAGGCGATCAAGTCGAAGAGATATTTAAGAATAGATTCAAGATGAACTTCATTAGAGTTAACGCTCAAAAGAGATACATGGATAAGCTTAATGGCGTATCAGAGCCAGAAAAGAAGAGAAAGATCATCGGCGAAGAATTTATCAGAGTCTTTGAAGAAGAAGCAAAGAAGCTTGGCAAGATCGAGTACCTTGTTCAAGGAACCATATATCCAGACGTAGTTGAATCAGGAACAAACGGTTCAGCAGTTATAAAGAGTCACCACAACGTAGGCGGTCTACCAGACGACATAGGCTTCGAAGGACTGATAGAGCCACTAAGAGAGTTATTCAAAGATGAAGTAAGAGCCATAGGACTTGAGCTTGGCCTAGATGAAGACCTTATCTATAGACATCCGTTCCCAGGACCAGGCCTTGCCATCAGAGTTATAGGCGAAATCACAGAGCAAAAACTAGAAATACTTCGTGAAGCAGACGCCATCTATATAGACGAGCTAAAGAAAAACGGTCTATATAGAAAGATTTGGCAAGCTTTTGCTGCACTACCAGACATAAAAACAGTAGGCGTTATGGGCGACGAAAGAACATACGACTACGTATGCGCACTAAGAGCCGTAACAAGCACAGACGGTATGACAGCAGAATTTTATCCGATAGATATGGATATACTTGCGAAAATTTCGAATAGAATAATTAATGAAGTAAAAGGAATAAATAGAGTGGTGTATGATATAACCAGCAAACCACCAGGAACAATCGAATGGGAATAATTTGCGGCTAAAACGGTTTCTTTCGCTTGTTCGAATGATTTAGTCGCTGCGGAGGGCATTTAGCCCGCCTCACTCCTAAACATTCTCCACTTCGCGAAATAATTCCGTTTTATCTCACAAATTGAATAAACGAAATTTGGCGTTGATAAAAAAGATTTTTGCTCGCTGCGGAGTATCGTCTATACGACTCACTCGCAAAAATTCTGCACATCGCCTTTCTCATCAAATTTTCCAGCGAAATTTAGTGCTGATAAAATTTTTAATAATCCGTTCTGTCTCGTGACTCACGGTATTTATGTGGATTGGATATGGGAGGGCATTTAGCCCGCCTCACTCCTAAACATTCTCCACTTCGCGAAATAATTCCGTTTTATCTCACAAATTGAATAAATGAGTTTAGGCGTTGATAGAATGTAATTTACTCTTCTATTATCACCAAATTATAAATATATGTCCCAAAACATTTCAAATTTCAAGCAAATGTGATATAATAATAATGAACAAAAAATATTGATTCTAGCTGGTAAATCATGTTATAACACCCATGTTATGCCATACTGGAATTCTAAAAAAGGAGGAAGTATGAAATGAAACACAAACGCTTTGGAATAAAGTTTCTGTCAGTATTATTAGCTGTCGTTTTTATTGTTTTTTCTGGTATAAATCCAAGCTATGCTAACATACTATTTGAAAAACAAGGAATCAATGAGTATCATTTCTATAATGACACAATAGAAAACAAAGATTCAGCTAAAGAAATACAAAAACAGATAATTACAAATGGAGGAAAATTATCCGAACCAGGCCATGTCTTTAAGGACAAAAGTAAGGTGTTTTTGAAATGGCAAGATGAAGATGGTAACGAAATCAAATTTGATACTCCAATCAGTATCACAGGTAACGACAAAAAAATAATTAATGTTTACCCAGTTTTCAAAAGCCAAGTAGTAGTAACCTATTATGTAGATGATAAAGTTTATATGACAGATACCATCACTGATGCTAGTTCTTATAAACTACCAGTAGATCCTACAATTTATGATGCTAATAAATACTTCGTAAATTGGTCAACATCAAAAGACGGCTCATCTGGTGTTTATGATGAGAATTCTTTGAAAAAAGATATTGAAGCAGGAAAAACTGACATTAAACTTTATGCAATTACAGAGTTTAAACACAAGGCGACATTTATAACAGGAGATGGCGCAAGCTTCCAAGAACAAATCCTTGCAAGTAATGCAAGTACTCTTGATAAACAACCAAAAACTCCTGAAAGACCTGGATATGAATTTAGCCACTGGTCTTTGGAAGAAGATGGTGAACCTGTTGACCTTACCACTCTAGTGTTAAACGAAGATATTGATGTCTATGCTGTATGGAAACCAGTTGTAGTTGACTATAAATTTAAGGTTATGGTCCAAAATATAAATGATGATGACTACACTTTCCATGAAATAATATCAGCAAGAGGACTTAATGGACAACAAACAAGCCTACCTTTTAAAGGAAGTGAAAATCAAGACCCTAAAGTTGCTCCATCTGGTCCAATAGTAGAAGATATTACGAGTCTTACAGAAAAAGATGGCCGCTTTAGCAAGGGCTACAATAGTAAAGATGAAAATGGAAAAATGGATCACACCTATACCAATCCTCAAACCCTAGATTATCCTGGCTTCCATTTGAATGAAGAAAAAACTGCTAAAGAAGTTGAAACTATAGAAGCTGATGGTAGCACAGTTGTACCTGTCTATATGGATAGAAATGTTCATACTATATGGGTCTATAAAAATGCAAATAAAATTAGTTATTATCAAGCTAATTGGGTCAATGCCACAGATGATAATAACAAAAATATATCTGTTGACCTCCGCTATGGTCAAAGTTCTGAACAATGGTTTGACAAGCTAAATCAAGATTATATTTATTACATGGATAAAAGCATAGGATCTTTCTATACTAGAGCACCAGCAATGGGTGATAAAGACATCTACATGTATAGAGTTTATGCTCAGGGTACAAAATACCAACTACGCTTTGTTGAATGGGATTCAAGCAAATTTAATGCACAAATAAACAGCTCAAATCTTGCAACAATGCAATCTACCCTTGGTACCATGAAAGAAATTGGTAAAAGAGTAAGCTTCCAAAACTCAGAGTGGTATATTAATTCTGGAGGATATAAATATAGAGTCTTTGAACCATACCAAGGAATGTGGAAACAAGTCACATATTCTTGGGTAGATAAGACTGACCATGTAGATGACATAAAAGGATTTACGCCTAAGAAAGGTGATATGTCAGCTGATGGTTTGCAATCAGTAAATGTAAATAATCCAGCCTTTAGAGATTATATGTTCGCCGCAGGTAAGAATGTGGGTGGATATCAAAACTATACAGGAACACCTTATATGGAAGATGGCAACTATGTTGGCTTCTTATTCTATATTAGAAAGTCATACAAGATTAATTACTATTCTGGAAATAAAAAAATAACCAGCAAATCATACAAATATGAAGCTCCAGTAACTGATTTTGGTCTTGATTATAAAGTTGGGGAAACAACAAATCCTGATAATCCTAAACAAATTTTTAAGGGTTGGTATAAAGACTCAACCTTTAGTGTTCCTTACACAGCAGAAGAAATCAAAACAATGCCAGCTCATGATACAAATGTTTATGCTAAGTGGGAATCAGTAGAATACAAAGTAACCTTCCACACAAACCAAAATGACTATGCTAATGAAGAGTTTATAGAAGAAGTTACAAACATTCCTGATAGCAAAACAGTATATGATGGACAATATAAAGATGCCGAAACAAGTGAAGATAATTTCCCTCAACCAGTTAAACCTGAAAAAGCAACAGAATTTTTGGGATGGTATGAGAAAAACCAATATGGTAGATTTGTAAAAGCAAATCTTCACAAACAAATTAAAAATAATGATACTCACTTATATGCTAAGTGGAAATATGATTATTTAGCATTAAAATACGATTTGAACTTACAAGCTAATGACAAAGTTGAAGGAAATGCTCCAACAGATTCAAACTCTTATATCATAGATGCCAAAGCACAAGCTCAGGATATAGGTCAAGTTAAAGTAAATGATGGTAAAAAAGTTTTCGTAGGTTGGAGTGAAACAAAAGATGGTTCTAGCGGACTAATTAAACCAAGCGAAACTGTTTTAATGGATAAAAATAAAACTCTTTACGCTCAATGGAAAGAAATGCCAGATTTGCCACTTACCAAAGTAACTTATGATCCAAACGGTGGTACAGGAAAGCAATATACAGTTGAAAATATAATTGTAGAAGACTTCCATAAGGTCCTAGACAATGATAAAGACGAAAATCTTAAATACACACGTGAAGGATATGCCTTTAAGGGCTGGAGCAGAGATAAAGCTGCAACAAAAGCTGAATTCCAAGCAGGTGAAGAGGTCAATGTCAACCAACTAGACCAAGATACAAATAACTATATCTATGCAATCTGGGCTCCTATCATCAATTACACAACTGATGGCAATGGACAAGTTAAGGAAGGCGAAAACTTTGTAGATAATACAAAAGAAGAAGTTGAACTTAAAACAAATCCAAAGGGCACAGAAACAAAAGCAAAAGAAGGATATAAATTTAGCCACTGGACAGCAGATAAAGAAATCACATTAAATGATGGAACAAAAATTCCTGCTGGAACAAAAATTACTGAAGAACAATTAAAACAAGCAGTAATCACAGAACCACTTACATTTAAAGCTAATTTTGTAAAAGATAAACCTAGCGAATTCAATGTAAGGCACGAGTTTAAAGTTGCAGATGATTCTCCAGTTAAAGAAATGCCAGCTGATGTTAAAACAGCCGTTGATGCCCAACTTCCAGAAGATAAAACATCAGAAGATGGCAAAACAACAACCCCAGGAGAATTAAAAGATCCAAAAGACGTAGAAGATAAAACAAATGACGGAGTTTGGAAATTTGAAGGCTTCAAAGATCAAGATAAAACTACAGATGAAGTAGACGCAAAAGTAAACGGAGCAGATGTAACATTCGAAGGCGAATGGAAATTCACACCAAACAAACACGAAGTAACTTACGAATACGTAAGTGGAACAAAAGGTGTAGAATTACCAGAAGCATTAAAAGCAAAAGCCCCAGAAAAAGTACCAGGAAAAGTAAAAGGCGATACAGTAACATCCCCAGTTCCAACTGGAAAAGACGCTGAATATAGAGATGAAACAAACAAGGGAACTTGGAAATTCAAATCATACGACAAAGATTCAGTAGAAATCACCAACAAAGACGAAAAAGTCACAGGAACATGGGTATTTACACCAGATCCAGAACCTAATAAGTATAATGTGAAACATGAATTTGTATCATCAACAGAAGGTAAAGAGCTTCCACAAGCCGTAAAAGATTTAACACCAAAAGATAAACCAGATAACGAAGATGGAAGCACTGTAACTCCTACTGCTCCAACACAAAAAGAAGTAGCAGATACAGAAAACGATGGAAAATGGACATTCGAAGGCTATAAAGATCAAGATACAACTACAGACGAAGTAGACGCAAAAGTAAATGGGAAAGATGTAACATTCGAAGGCGCATGGAAATTCACACCTAACGAACACAACGTAACATACGAATACGTAAGTGGAACAAAAGGTGTAGAATTACCAGAAGCATTAAAAGCAAAAGCCCCAGAAAAAGTACCAGGAAAAGTAAAAGGCGATACAGTAACATCCCCAGTTCCAACTGGAAAAGACGCTGAATATAGAGATGAAACAAACAAGGGAACTTGGAAATTCAAATCATACGACAAAGATTCAGTAGAAATCAACAACAAAGACGAAAAAGTAAAAGGAACATGGGTATTTACACCAGATGCTGCTGTAGTTACTGAATACGTTGATGAAGATGGTAAGACTATTGCTGATAAGGAAAATGGAACACAACCTAAGAAAGATATCGATGGATATGAATTTGTAAAAACTGAAAAAGATGAACAAGGTAATACAAAACATATCTACAAAAAGAAGACTACTCCTACACCAGCTGTAGTTACTGAATACGTTGATGAAGATGGTAAGACTATATCTCCTAAGGAAAATGGAACACAACCGAATAAAGACATCGAAGGATATGAATTTGTAAGAACCGAAACTGATGGACAAGGTAATACAAAACATATCTACAAAAAGAAGACTACTCCTATACCAGAGGTAGTTACAGAATACGTCGATGAAAATGGAACGACTATATCTCCTAAGGAAAATGGAACACAACCGAATAAAGACATCGAAGGATATGAATTTGTAAGAACCGAAACTGATGGACAAGGTAATACAAAACATATCTACAAAAAGAAGACTACTCCTATACCAGAGGTAGTTACAGAATACGTCGATGAAAATGGAACGACTATATCTCCTAAGGAAAATGGAACACAACCGAATAAAGACATCGAAGGATATGAATTTGTAAGAACCGAAACTGATGGACAAGGTAATACAAAACATATCTACAAGAAAAAAACTACTCCTGCTGATTACAATGTAAATCATAGGTTTGTATCATCAACAGAAGGCAAAACTCTTCCAAAAGCTGTTACAGATTTAACACCAGATCAACAAACTGGTAAGAAAGACGGTAGCACTGTAACTCCTACTACCCCAACACAAACAGAAGTAAAAGATACAGAAAACGATGGAACATGGAAATTCGAAGGCTACAAAGACCAAGACACAACTACAGACGAAGTAGATGCAAAAGTAAATGGAGCCGATGTAACATTCGAAGGTGAATGGAAATTTATGCCAAACAAACACAAAGTAACTTACGAATACGTAAGTGGAACAGAAGGAAAAGAATTACCAGAAGCATTAAAAGCAAAAGCTCCAAAAGAAGTAACAGGAAAAGTAAAAGGTAATACAGTAACATCCCCAGTTCCAACAGGCGATGAAGCTACATTTAGAGATGAAACAAACAAAGGAACATGGACATTCAAATCATACGACAAAGACTCAGTAACAATTTCTAACCAAGACGAAAAAGTAACAGGAACATGGGAATTCACACCAGACCCTGAACCTAATAAGTACAATGTTAAACATGAGTTTGTATCATCAACAGAGGGCAAAGAACTTCCTAAAGCTGTTACAGATTTAACACCATACCAACAAACTGGTAAGAAAGATGGAGACAATGTAACACCAACTGCTCCAACACAAACAGAAGTAAAAGATATAGACAATGATGGAACATGGACATTCGAAGGTTATGATGAAAACAGCAAAACTATTAATAAATCTGATGTAACATTCGAAGGAAAATGGAAATTCACACCAAACAAACACGAAGTAACACACAAATTTGTAAGTAAAGATCCAAACAAAGAACTTCCAAAAGAAGTACTTGATCTTCTACCAGCAAATCAAACTGGAAAAGTTAAAGGCGATGAAGTAACACCAACAGAGCCAGAAACAAAAGAAGTAAAAGTTAAAGATGGAACATGGAAATTTGTAAGTTATGACAAAACCAAAGATACTGTTGATAACAAGGATGTTGAGTTTACAGGAACATGGGAATTTACTCCAAAAACTACTCCACCAGAGGTAGTTACTAAATATGTAGATGAAAATGGAAATGAAATTTCCGAGTCTACAAAGGGTGACAATCCTAAGAAGAATATAGATGGATATGAGTTTGTAGAAACTACAACTGATAAAGACGGCAATACTGTTCACATTTACAAGAAGAAAACTACTCCTCCTACTACAGAGGTAGTTACTAAATATGTAGATGAAAATGGAAATGAAATTTCCGAGTCTACAAAGGGTGACAATCCTAAGAAGAATATAGATGGCTATGAGTTTGTAGAAACTACAACTGATAAAGACGGCAATACTGTTCACATCTACAAGAAGAAAACTACTCCTCCTACTACTGATGTTGTTACTAAATTCGTTGATGAAAACGGATTAGAAATTTCCGATTCTCTAGTAGGTAAAAATTCAAGCAAGGCTATTCCAGGATATGAAATAGTAAGAACAGAAACAGATTCTAATGGCAACATTATCTATGTTTACAGAAAGAAAGCACCTGAGTCTCAAAAGCTTACTAAATATGTAGATGAAAATGGAAATGTGATTACTTCTAGTGAAAATGGCAAGAACCCTATGAAGGATATAGATGGTTATGAGTTTGTAAAAACTGAAATAGACAAAGACGGCAACACCGTTCACATCTATAGAAGAAAAACTTCAACTCCTGCTGTTGGAGAAATCACTAGATTCATCGATGAAAATGGAAATGTGATTACTTCTAGTGAAAATGGCAAGAATCCTATGAAGGATATAGATGGTTATGAGTTTGTAAAAACTATAACAGATGAAAACGGCAATACTGTTCACATCTACAAGAAGAAAACTACTTCTCCTAGCACAGAGGTAGTTACTGAATACGTCGATGAAGATGGTAATACTATTGCTCTTAAGGAAAATGGTAAACAAATGAATAAAGATATCGATGGTTATGAATTTGTAAGAACCGAAACTGATGCTAATGGTAATACAAAATACATCTACAAGAAGAAAACTACTTCTCCTAGCACAGAGGTAGTTACTGAATACGTCGATGAAGATGGTAATACTATTGCTCTTAAGGAAAATGGTAAACAAATGAATAAAGATATCGATGGTTATGAATTTGTAAGAACCGAAACTGATGCTAATGGTAATACAAAATACATCTACAAGAAGAAAACTACTTCTCCTACTACAAAGGTAGTTACAGAAAACGTCGACAAAGATGGTAATGCTAAGGCTCCTAAGACAGGTATACCAGGATTAAATAATGTTTATATCCTAGTCTTAATATGTTCTGCTATAGCTTTATACAAGCTTAGAAAATATAAAAGATATAATATTGATGGCTCTATGTCAAATATTGGGGAGACTTATTGATTTAAGTCTCTCTTTTTACGTT
>OASD01000187.1_pt1 | contig 34897 bp, 28 predicted proteins | sample 1475531 | NCBI WGS metagenome assembly OASD01 (sample SAMEA3360668, study PRJEB22359) | human gut metagenome | biome: ENVO:urban biome; feature: ENVO:human-associated habitat; material: ENVO:feces | place: Bangladesh | collected 2011
TGTAGTAGGATCGTTGTCATCGTCTAGATCTTTAATTTCTGGTTTTGTTGTATCTCCTGCTGCTTCCCAAACTGCATATACAGTTTTAGCTTCTGTAATATTAGCTAAGATTCCATCTTCTGCTGCTGTTGCAGTTTTTGTGCTTGCCCAACCTAGGAATTTATATCCTTCTCTTGTTGGAGCTGCTGGAGCAGTTACTGTTTTATCTTCATTTGTTGTTACTTTTTTAGTAGTTGATTCATCATCAAATTTACCGCCATTAGCATCGAATGTTACTAATTTTTCTTCTGACCATACAGCATAAACTACTAGATGTCTTTCTACTGGTGTTTCAGCTGTGAATTTGTTTTCTGCTGCTAGTTTTTCAAATTCAGCTGCCGTTGTTACAGTTTTATTTCCTAAAGCTGTTTTACCTGCTTCTGTTACCCAACCTAGGAATGTTTTGCCTTGAGCTGTTGGAGCTGTTGGGAATGCATCTCCAGTATCAGCTTGAACATTAGCACCTGTAAATCCGTTTGCTGTGTATCCGTCTTCTTCATAGAAATTAACGTTGTCTGGAACGATTTTAACTTCTTGTTTCTTGTCTCCTTCAAATGCACCTTCTGTTGCATTGAATAGAACTCTTGCTTTAACCCTATTTTCTAACCAATCTGATGGAACTGATGATCCGTCAGATGTGTTAGCTAAGAATCTCATATCCTTGTAAAGTTTAAATGTTTCCCCTGAAACAGGAGCATTTCTTGTTGGATCGAATTGCTTTAGATAAACTTCATATGGGAAGGCGTAATATTTTTTGTCATATACATTTACTTCTTTTGTTGCATCTTTTGTGATGTTTCCATCTTTGTCGTAGTCGTTTTCATCAGCATTTGCCTTTGCGATATAACGCTTACCAGTATTATCTACATATAATAGTCTTAGAGTACCACCATCGTATCTAGTGAAACCTTGAATACTTTCAGTATCGTGCTTAAAAGCTTCTTCTGTTTCCGGAAGTGATCTTGGGTCTCTGTAGATTTGGTTTATCTTTTGATTATCTTTTAGACCTTCTTCAGACATAGCGTAATCATTTGTAAACATTTCTTGGTAAGGACGGTATAGAGATTTCTTTAGAGTTAGTAAAGACATATTGTCCATTAGGTCAAGCCATGCTAGGTCTGTATAGTTATCTACTCTTTCGAACTTCTCAAAAGTCATAGAAGCTGTTTCGCCTTCTTGACGTTCGCCCTTAGAGTTGTAGGATTCGATAATTAAATCTGTACCTGGTTCTACCTTACCAAGGTCGATTTGGAAATTACCCATAGCTGGTGTAACAGCTTTGTTAGGAGTTCCGGTAATCATATTCTTATCTGTTGCTTCCCAATTTACAATGCCCTTTCCAACTATTTTAAATTCAAAAGAGGCTTCTTCTTTTTTTCCTACTGGAGTATATCTAACCTTATAGTAACCCCTGTCAGTCTTATAATCCTTATAGATGTGAGTTGTTAATATTCTTCTTTTATTTGAACCAACTCCTCCTTCACCAAGACTTAGGACAGGCTTAGATTGGTCTCTTTCTGTACCTGTTTCTAGGTTGTAGAAGTTTACAGATACATTTTCTTTTCCATAATCTTGTAAAAGTACCCTAACCTTGTCACCTTTTTTGATTGTAGCACCTTCTCTTAAAGTATAAGAGTATTGGCCTGTTACTCCTTCTTTGGTGATTTGGTCAAGTCCGCCAGTAGCTGAAGCTGATCCATTATAGTAACCTTGTGGTCTTCTTACCAAGGCATCGTTAGGGTCGCCTACTTGGAATAATACTCCGTCATTATTAATATCTACTCCAGTATCTACTATAGGTGACTTATAACCTTTTGGTAGAACCATATCTTTATCAAAAGTTCTTTCGTATACTGCCCAGCCATTAGGGTTTGAATCTACCCATCCAGACATAATCGGGAAGTCTACCTTGTTTTTGCCTGAGATCTTGAAGGTATCGGCAAATTTATTTTTGTCTACCATATAGTCTACAGTTGTTATATAACCGTTTTGTTCGTTCAAGATTTTCCAGAAATTGTCATTATGAACTCTAACAACTTTTTCAACATTAGGATTGTTGAATTTAGAAGAAGCTAAAACTACATAAGCAAATTTCTTGTTGCCATCTTTGTCATATTTGTAGTTTATTTGATCCTTTTTGATTCCAACTTTGTTATTTGCAATTGTTTTTCTGGACCAGTTAAGAACATTGGTATAAGCAATATTGCCATTTTTGTCAGGTTTTAGATAATCAACAAAGGCAGCATCAAAAATTTGAACATAAGCTGCAGGTTTTCCTTCTTGCTCGTCTTTCGGATCTCCTACTGCACGTTGTGCTTGGTATTGAGTACTTAAGACAGCAAGTGATGCCAAGTCTTCTTCTTTTTCATAGTTGCCATATATATATGACAATTCCTTATTTTCAGTTGGATCTGATACAAAAGAAGAGAAGAATCCATTTTGAAGAGCATATGGAAGTGATTGAGCCTTACCACCCTTGTAAAATGCCATATCGATATCATTAGCTAATGGTATAGTAGTACTCTTAGTATAAGTTGTGTAGTCCATAGATGAGCCTTTTGGAGCCATGGCATAAATTCTTTGGAATTTATCGTCCATAAGTCTCATTTGTACAGAGAAGTTTTCTTCTCCCAAAGCTTTTATGGTTGTACCATCTTTTAGGACAAGGTGGATTGGTAAGTTACGTCTAGAATTACCCTTAGCACCTGTCATTAGACCAAGGTCAAGGACTTTCTCATTTTTGCCCTTACCATCAGTAAATTTATATGAGTCTCCATCTTTTCCTTCTCCATAGGATGCATCCCAATCAATTTGATTGAAAAGTTTGCTGTCAAATTTTAGTACCATCCTGTACCATACACCGGAAACAGATTGGGTTTTTTCCTTATAAAGAAGTTTGATTACATCTCTACCAGCTGCATTGGTATAGGTACCGTCGTAGTTAAGGTCTGTAATTTGAGTTGGTTCTGTTGTTCTAACCCTAACTAGTCTTTGGCCTCCTGCAATATCTACAGGCCAGTTTCTTTCATCGCCTTTGCCTGCTTCCTCATCCCAGTTAGTTTTTGGCTTTCTGTTTTCAGGAAGGTTAGATGTTACCTGATTTGCGTTAACAGGATCTCCTGCAAAAACATTCACTGGCATCATAGTCACTATCATTAAAAATGCCATGACTAGTGCGAGTGTTTTTCGCAAGTAATGTTTTTGAAAATTCTTCATAATTTTCTCCTTTCTTTTTTTCTTGCATAAAGCAAGTTATTTTTGATCAATTGCGCCAGTTTGCTTTAGTCTAATAAAGAATAGAAAAAAGACGAGTCGTGCCACGGACTCGTCTCATATAAATAACCATAGTATGATTGCCTTCGATTTAAGTTGTGATTACATATACAAAAAAGCTAAATACATGAGTTTACTAGTATATCTATCTTATTTAGCCTTGATAATTCTTATAATAGTACTTACCGAGTGTCTTAGTGGCACAAAAGACCTTATTCGTTTTGTACATATATTTTAGCATATATTTGTCTAAAAAGCAAATATATTTTTAAATTTAACGTCGTTTTAACAATTTTCCACATACGTGTACCCCCCCCCATCTCATTTTCGCATTGTGTGTCTATAAGTCTTGGCATATACGTTTTTCGTCTAATTGAGAAAAAATGCTAGGCGATCTACTCGTCTAGCATTTGGTCTTCATTATATTCTCTTCCTTATTATATATGGGCTATGTCGTCTAAGGCGTTTTCTTTGATTATGGTCTGTGGCAATAGCTCTTCGTGCGAAGCGATATATGCCTCGTCTGATGTGAATGGTGCAGTCACTAGTCCACTCGCCACGTCAATGTCAATGGGCTCTTTATCTCTATCAACTACCTCGGCGATGACTTCTGTATTGGCTGCGTCTGTGTACTCTGCTTTAACGCTCTCTGCCTTTATGGACTCGAACTGTGCGAGGATATAGGCAAAGATGAATAGTGTAAACAATAGTCTTTTAAATTTATTCATAATTTTCTCCTTTCTTTATGTCTATGATATAAGTATAACAGTTTCGAAAGGCGAAATTATTTACAAAATGTATACAAATTTTTCAATTTAATTTTTTTACTTAAAATTATTATTTATAAGAAACAGTACTCTCACCCAATTTTGCAATTATTTTGCAGATAAAATCAATGAATTTTCTTTACGGAGAACTTTTATGAGCGAAATAGTTCAAAAGTTTTTTTGTATTTGGGAATAGTTCACAAGTAATTATATAATTTCGCAGTTATTTTGCAGAGCAAACAAGATGATTCTGCGAAGTGGAGAATTTAGCAAGCGATTACGTACAGATGGTACTTTGAGCGAAGCTAAATTCGAACGAGCAGAAGGGCTTGTTTGAATGCGAAAGAACGCGAAATTTATACTTGCCACAAAATCCCGTCCCTATCCGCATTCAAACACATTGTCAAATACTCCAGTCCAAATCTAACTGCCTCTTCCATCTTATATCCCTTCGCTAAATATGTGGCGATTGCTGTCGAGACTGTTGCGCCTAGTCCAAAGGCCGCTCTATCTACTCTCTTCCTATCTATAATTTTCTCTTTGCCATCTATGACGAGGACGTCTTTTAGTTCGCCTTCGAGTGCGCCTCCTGTGATCAAAACGCTCGCGCCATAATCAAGGTGAAGCTTTTGCGCTGCGTCAAGCATTTTGGTAACTGTAGTGACTTTCATCTCTGTTAAAGTTTCTGCCTCTTTCATATTTGGTGTAAGTAGCGTGACTTTATGAAAGATCTCTTGCTTTATATACTCTAGTGTTTCGGCGTCTGTGTAGACGTGGCCGAACTTTGATGCGATGACTGGATCTAGTACGACGGGCACGCCCGCAAAGTATTTATCAAGTGCGTCTTTCACTGCTTTTGCCTGGTTAATGTTTGAGATGAGTCCGACTTTGACGCAGCCGATCTCGAAGTCCTCGCTCGCTGCCTTGATCTGGTCGTAGACCATGGACGAAGAGAGGGCAAGTCTTGAGATGCACCTTTGTGTATTTTGGCTGGTCACGCATGTTGTCGCGACTGTGCAGTAGCTATTTAGTTTTAGTGCTGTCTTGACGTCTGCTTCGACGCCTCTTAGGGCGCTTGAGTCTAGTGCCGAGATTGACAGTATTACGGGCTTTTCTTTTAGCATGGCTAATCTCCTTTATTAAGAAGATTTTATTACATAGCGCCGTTTTTGTCAAGATGCTCGATATTTTTCACTATGTAGTAGTACTTTTCAAGTATATCATAGTCCTTTACTCTTAATGCAAGTTCCCCCATTTCAATCTCTACTTTAAGTTTTTGCCCTAAAATATAGTTTTTATTTGCCTTGATGATGTCTTTATGCTCCTTGTACTTATCAAGATTTTTGTAAGTTATATGAAGTGTGTACCTATCATATAGCTCTTGGTCCACCCACTTTTTGATTTTAAACTCGCAAACATCGTCCCAGCTTATGCTTAGTGGCCTATATCGAGAAAATTTATCAACGAAGACGTCCTCTTTTAAGACCATGGCCTCTTGTCTAAATATGAGCAGGATGAATTTTTTGATTGTGTCCAAAATCATTATTAGAAAAAATACAAAGAACAAAGCTGATAGTGCTTGTATAATTGCACCACTATTAAGGTAAAGTCCTAGTATGCCTAAGGCAATAGTTGTTACGGGGAAGACTGCGAATATGAAGATTAAAATCCATTTGCCGTAGTGTGAGGCGGAATATTTTATTCTGATTTCATCCATAATATCACCTAGGCTCATAATAGCACCTGATTGTTAAGAAAACGTAAAAAGCTCTCTGAGTTTGTCTCAAAGAGCTTCCTATACTAATGTTTCTTATTAAGCATATCGTTTTTAATTGTCCAAAGCTTTTTGCTTAGGTCGACGTAATACTCGTGCGGATTTTCAAGTCTCTTGACTTCGTCCCAAAGCTTATCGACTTCTTCTAGTGAATACTTTTGCACTTCGTCGATTGTCTTCTTATTATATACTAATTTACCTTTGTCGAAAATTTTCTTTAGTAGCGGCACTGCTGTGTAGTTTGTAAGTGTTTTCTTCTTCCATGTATATAATGGATGGAAGATCTCGATATCTTTTGTGAAATCGATCTCTTCATCATGTGTTGTAACGAGGTCGGCAAGTGCCTTTCCTGTTTCGTTGTCGTATAATCTATATAGCTTTTTAAAGCCGGGTGTTGTGATTTTTTCGACGTCGCCACTGATTTTGATCTTGTAAATCTCTTTACCGTCTTTGAATGTGGATACAAGTTTGTATACGCCGCCAAAAACTGGCTCGCTTCTTGATGTTATCAGTCTTTCGCCAACACCAAAACCATCAATTTGGGCGCCTTGACCAAGTAGGTCCTTGATCACGTACTCGTCAAGTGAGTTTGAGACCATAATCTTAACGTTTGGGTAGCCTGCTTCGTCGAGCATCTTTCTTGCTTTTTTCGATAGATAAGCAAGGTCACCTGAGTCTATCCTGATACCGACGCCTTCATGACCATTGGCACGGAGCTCGTCAAAAACTTTTATCGCGTTTGGTATGCCTTCTTCGAGTGTATTGTATGTGTCAACGAGTAAAACGCAGGAGTCTGGATAAACTTTAGCGTAGGCTCTAAAGGCTTCTAGCTCTGTATCGTACATTTGTACCCATGAGTGGGCCATGGTGCCTGTGGCGGGAACGCCGAAGAACTTGTCTGTGATAGTGTTTGCTGTGGCTTTCGCGCCACCGATGTAGGCTGCTCTTGCGCCAAGTATCGCTGCTTCACTCGCTTGAGCGCGTCTCGAGCCAAATTCTGAAACGGCTCTGCCCTTAGCGACTCTAACTATCCTGCTCGCCTTTGTCGCTATCAAGGATTGGTAGTTTATCGTAAGAAGTATCATTGTCTCCATGATTTGCGCTTCTTTAACTGGGCCCTTAACTATGATGATGGGTTCCTTTGGAAATACTGGTGTTCCCTCTTCTACGGCCCATACATCGCAGGTGAATTTGAAATTTCTTAAAAAGTCCAAAAATTCTTCTGAAAATATTTTTTTGCTTTTGAAATAATCTATATCATCTTCTGTAAATTTTAGATTTTCTATATATTCAATGACTTGCTCAAGTCCTGCGGCGATGGCGAAGCCACCATTGTCAGGGACTTTTCTAAAAAACATATCGAAGACTGCCTCTGTATCTGCTACGCCATTGGCAATGTAGCCGTTGGCCATGGTGAACTCGTAGTAGTCTGCCAGCATCGATAGGTTTATGCTTTTATTATCTTTATTCATCTTAATCCTCCCATAGATCTTTTAATCTGCCCTCTAATTTGTATCTCACATGCTTTAGCTCGCCTGTATTGCGTGAAGATGTGATGAGCATGAGCTTTCTGAGCTTATCTGAAAAACTATTGATATAGTCCGCGCTCGCCTCGTATGAGCCGTGGTAGACGTATTTTAATAGCTCGCCACCGAGCGCAACGACGTCGGCGCCTATAACGTAGGCTTTGAAGGCGTCCATCGCAGTCCTTATACCGCCTGAGGCGATTAAGGTAAATTTGTACTTCTTCTTGAGCTCCCTTGCATATAGTATAGAGAGTGCTGTTGGCGTGCCAAAGTCGAAGATATCCGAAAAATCTTCGGCAGCGTTCGCCATGGACTCGATCCTGGCAAAGTTTGTGCCGCCCGCGCCTGATATGTCGATGTACTTGACACCGAGCTTAGCGAGATCCTCGATATTCCTTTGATTCATGCCGAAACCGCATTCTTTCACTATGACGGGCAGCTTAAAATACTTAAGTGCCGCCTCGATGTTCTTCATATAGCTAGTGAAATCCCTGTCACCCTCGCCATTAATGAGCTCTTGAAAAGCATTTAGATGTATGCAGATGGCGTTGGCATCGATTAAATCAACTGCCTTCTTCATCACATCCAAATTCGCTGTAGCACCGACATTGGCTATAAGGTATCCGTCTTTGTTGACCTCACGTGCAATGGTGAATGTTTCAGGGAACTTCTTATCAACAACAGCTATCTTCTCGCTTCCAAGCATCATAGGTATATTAAAGTCACGTGCGAGCCTAGCTAAAATCTCGTTGATTCTAAACGCCTTTTCGGTGCCGCCAGTCATCGCGTTTATGTAAAAAGGACGAGAAAAGTTTCTGTTGAAGAATTTCTTTTCAAGCCTAACCTCGTCTATGGAAAGCTCAGGAAGAGAGTTGTTGTCGATGAAGACATCTGAAAGAAGCGTGTCAGTCCCGGCATCTTCCGCTCTTAGGAAGTTTGTAAGATGCAGGTCCTTGATCCTTTCTTTGTAATCAATCTTTTTCATAGTTCCTCCTAGATTTCTATATAATCTTCTATATTCAGTTTTTTATCTATATCAAGAGTCCTTAGACTATGGATATAGATGTCTTTGCCCTTAGTCGTGTAGATGTTGAAGTCGCCTTTCTTAAGTCCACTCGCGTCAAAGCTATGGGCAAGGAGCTTCGCAGGCTTGATAAAATCTACTTCGGGCATCAGCTCTTTGAAAATGGCGTCAATGAACTCGTAGTGAGTGCAGCCCAAAATTAAGGTCTTGTAGCCGCCGTCATCGATGCGCCTTTTGTAGTCAAGAACTTCCTCTTCGATGATGTCCCTGTTCTCGTCGAAGTCCTCGATAAGCGCCGCAAGCGATGCACTCGCCATCTCTAGTAAATCATCTGTGCCAATGGCCTTGAGCCTATTGTAATACTCTTTCGAAGCTATGGTGAACTTCGTCGCAAGTATCGCCGCTTTATTAAGTGCAAGCCTATTTACTTCGTCAATAGTTGGCGTAACTATATTATAGAGCTTAATCTTGTGAGTGTAGCCGGTATTAAGTATCGCGCTACTCATGGTATTACAAGCGACAAGGCAGTCAGTAACGCCCTTTTCGTATAAGAAGTCCAAAATATGCTCCATACAAGAAAGGATCTCATCACGACTCATATTGCCATAAGGCACTCTGATATTGTCCCCGAAGTAATTTATTTCGATCTCGTTATTCAGCTTAAGAAGCTCACGAACAACGGATAAGCCCCCTATACCCGAATCAATAACTGCTAATTTCTTCATATTACATGTCGACACGATTGTCGATCGCCTTTCTGATAGTTTCTGCGTCGTAGTAGCTTAGGTCAGCGCCCATCGGCACGCCGGTACCTATCCTAGTCACCTTGACGCTCTTGTCAGGGATGTTCTCCTTGATGTAATTCGCTGTCGCAGTGCCCGCAATGTCTGGGTCAGTCGCAATGATGAGCTCTTTCACGCTGCCGTCAAGCCTTTGAAATAGCTCAGGAATGTTGATCTCCTCAGGTCCTATGCCCTCAAGCATGTTGATGGTGCCGCCTAAAACGTGATAAAGACCGTTGTAGCCGCCCTCTTTGTCAAGGCGCATAACATTCTCTTCCTTTTCTACTACTAATATGGTAGAGTGGTCTCTGTCCTCGTCAGAGCAGATGCCGCAGATGTCATTCTCGCTATAGTTACAGCAAATTTTGCATCTGTGAATATTTTCAAGAGTCTCCTCGATGTCCCTCGCTAGGCTCATGGCCTTGTCCCTATTGTTCAAAAGGTAATAAGCGAACTTTATCGAAGACTTCGAGCCAAATTGCGGAAAAGACTCTAAATTGCTAACTAGCTTATCTAGCCTATCCATTATAGTCCTGGAATACCTAGGCCGCCAGTTAATTTGCCCATCTCAGAGTTCATAAGGTCATCAGCCTTAGCTATAGCCTCGTTTGCTGCGACCATGATTAAGTCTTCAAGCATTTCAACGTCGTCTGGATCAACAACTTCTGGATCTATAGTGATGGACTTGATCTCTTTTTTACCAGTGATTTCAACCTTCACCATGCCCTTATCTACTTCTAATATAGTAGCCTCAATCTCTTCTTGCTTCTTTTGCATATTTTCTTGTGCTTTTTTAAGCTGCTTCATCATGTTATTCATGTTGCCGCCCATTTGTGGGAATCCTCTTTTCATAATTACCTCCTACTTAATTATAAGCTTGCCGCCCAAGAACTCTTTAAGGTCCTCTCTGAGTTTGAGAGTCTTTTTCTCTTGGTCGGAGCTTTCAATTTTGATATCGATTATATCATTAAAATATTTGTTAATAGTCTTTAATATGGCGTCCTTGTTCATGTCAACAAGAGCCACACTAGTGTCTAGAGCTATATCACGAGACTTTTTAAGTACTAGTACGCCAGAAACAGTTTTTGAATATTCAAAATCCGTGAATATGGACTTAAGTACTCTCATGTCGTCATCTTTCAAGAAGTTTTCGTAAAGCGCCTTGTTCTTTTCGAAGTCCTCTTCGGGTTCTTCGTCTTCATCTAGATCAATGGCTTTCTCTTTTTCAGCGGGGATAATGGTCTTGCCACTTTCGCTGTCAGAATCACTTTCTTCGGGCTCTGCTAAGCCTTGTGAATTTTGCTCATCAAGTGATTTTGCTTCGTCATCTACTTTTACTTCATCAAATGGCTTTGCCTCGTTTATATTTTTCGCTTCGTCAAGTGATTTTGCTTCGTCAAATGATTTTGCTTCGTTTTGTTTTTTTGCTTCCTTTGGCTTTTTTACTTCCTCTTCCATTTCTGTGAAGTAAAAGCCTTCATCTTCGTAGTCCACCATGCCCATCTCAAGGCTTGCTAAGTCGTCAAAAGAGTTGTCTTGATTATCTTTAGCTGTATTTGACGAAGTGGCTTTGGCATTGCCATTATCGTGGTCACTTACAGGCTGCGCTAAATCACTAACTGTGACGGATCTATCGAAGTTCATCTTCATGACCTCGCTGTCAAGGCTCATGACCTTAAGGCCCGCCATCTCAACGAAAATCCGCTTTTCCTTGACAAACTTCATCCTCTCAAGGTAATCCATGTAGATGTCGATCGCGTTTATGATGTCCATAAGCTTTATGTCAAAGGTAAAATTGTATTTGCCAAGCTTATTAACTTTGTCATATAAAATCTCTCTAAGCGCCTTAATTATGCCATCTATGATCATCGCTTCGTCCTTGCCATCAAGGAAGAGCTTGTCTAAATTGGCATAGTACTTTTGGGGATTGCGTGTGAATATCGCCTCTACTATGCCAGTGGAGTAGCTCTCATCAAGTAGTCCCAAGGCTTTGAGTACGCTCTCCTTAGTAAGTGTGTCTGAGTAGCTGATGGTGCTCTCAAGCATGGATAAAGCGTCTCTCATCGAGCCAGCGCCTGCTCTAGCAACGATTTGGACTGCCTCGTCCTCATATTTTTTGCCGATAGTGTCAAGAACGCGAGATAAATTCTTCGCGATGAGATCCTCGTCTATACGCTTAAAATCGAAGCGCTGAACACGGGAGATGATGGTCGTTGGTATCCTCTCCGGCTCTGTCGTTGCAAGTATAAATATCAGATGCTTTGGTGGCTCCTCAAGTATTTTTAAAAGCGCATTGAAGGCGCCCTTCGATAGCATGTGAACCTCGTCTATGATGTAGACCTTGTATTTTAGCTTAGTCGGTAGATATATCGCCTTGTCACGAAGCTCTCGGATATTGTCGACGGAGTTGTTTGATGCAGCGTCAAGCTCTATGATGTCGACGGCCTTGCCGCTCATCGCCTCAAGACAGTTCTCGCACTCATTACAAGGCTCGGCATCGTGTGGATTAAGGCAGTTGATTGCCCTCGCAAAAACTTTTGCAAGAGAGGTCTTACCTGTTCCGCGCGTGCCAGTAAATAGGTAGGCGTGAGATAGTCTACTTTGTAGTATTTGATTTTTAAGTATGGTTGTGATGTGATCTTGACCGATGATCTCGTTAAAAGTCTTGGGTCTAAACCTTCTGTATAAAGCTTCGCTCATCTCGTCCCTCCTATAAATATAATTATAGTTATTATATCACAAAAATAAAAAAAAATAAAGACGTGAGTCGTCTTTACGAAGTGGCTAGTCCATAAACATGGTTGTGGCATGAAAAAGGGCTCTCGTGTGAAAGCCCTTAATAGTTATTTAATATATTTCTTCAATGCTCTTTCATATTTTTCGTAGAAACCATAAGCGCCAACGCCAATAAAAGTTTCGAGAATATTACCTTCGCTATCAAAGATAAAAACTGTTGGAACGGCTTTTATCTTGAAATTAAAATACTTCTCAGCCGCTTGGCTAGGACATAGATTTTGATATTTAGCGTCTGCTTTTTCTAATAAGCTCTTTGCTTTAGCTATATTTTCTTCTCTAGTCTTCTTATCATAATCACTTGATGTGCTAGTAAGAGGCTCAATGTTATGAATAACGCCAAGGAAGCCAGCTTTGTCTTTATAATCGTTTGCTAGCTTTGTTAAGTCAGGAAGTTCTTTTTTGCATTGTGCATAATCAGTCGACCAAACATTAACTAGAGTGTATTCATGCTCAGCTAATATATCGGCAATGTTATGTTTATTACCATCGAAGTCTTCTAGCTCAAAATCAAGTAAGCAAGGCATTTTAACTTTATCTGATGTAATTGCTACAGTTTTTGTAGGCGCGTCATAGCTGACGTCAAAACCCATTAGCTTAGCCAAATCTCTTAGCTCGATGAAATTTGTTTCGATAATAAAGGCAGATTTAAGTTTTTTCTCTTTGCCATCGATAAGGACATCCATATTTCTCATAGTTGCCCAAAGCTCTTTTTGAGATGAATAAGTCTTGATATCTGATAGGTCTTCATATGGCTTATTCGTTTCGATACTAACAAGATGCTTGTCGTTGTCGTAGTCAACATAGAATTGCGCCTTTGTTCCTCTAAGTGCAGCTGCTGCGTCACGAAGCTTTAAATAATTTTTGCCCTTTATAATATAAGCTCTAATCTCACGCGCCTCGCCGTTAACTGTAAACTTTTGAGTGCTCTCCATAGCCTTTTCTTCACTCACAGCCATTGACATAGGCATAAATGTCACTAGCATAAGAACTACTAATAATAACGAAATTTTCTTCTTCATTTTTCCTCCTTGATTTACCCTGCTAACAAAGTATATTACTTGTAAATATATTATACCACTGAAAATAAATTTTGGCAAGAGAAAAGGGCTCTCATGTGAAAGCCCTTAATAGTCATTTAAATTGTATTCATAATTATATGGTCCATATTTTTGCTCAAAACTAAGCTTAAATATAGGTCCATCCCACTTCACTTCATATATGCCGGCGTCCATGACATAGCCTTGATCACCCGTGAAGAAATCGTCTTCGATTTTGCGAGCGAAAAAGGCGTTCTCTCTTTTGTATAGGTCAAGGCTTGTGCTAAAAAGAAAACTATCTTCGTGGACTATGGCAGTGTTTTTGCCATCATCCGACTTGAACTCGTAGTAGCTGTTGTCAATGCGTGAGAAAAAATAAATGACGCAAGCAAATAGCATAAATAGTATCGCAAGTCCCATAGATATGGATATGATAATTTTGCTAATATTCTTTTCGTAGCACTCCCAAAGCAGCCTAAGCAAGTAGATGCACCATATAAATAATATTAGGCAAAGTACAAAAACAAGGTCTATAAAAACTATATGCGCTGAAAAAATTTTTATATTTAAGTCAAGTGAAGTGCTTAAGATGATTACTCTCATAAGCACTACAAAGACCATGTATATAGCTGTTCCTAAAAGAAGAGATTTAAATTTGGGTTTTGCAAATTGTTCTTTGAGTAAATTTAGCATTAGTCTAAAACTTCTACCTCATAAGCTGAATCGATTGTAATTAGCGCACTTGATTCTAGCTCTGTGTTGTGAGCTGTGCCGTCGAAGTAGACTATAACTTCCTTACCTTCAATCTCTTTTGGATCAATTGGCTCTCTGTCCTTTTGAACGACTACAAAATCAAGTTTTACTAAGAATGGATTTGGATACTCGGTATTTTTACCGAAGATATATTTAAACTCTTGAGGCACATCAATATCTTTTATTCTAAGCATAGTAGCGTCCTTTGTAGTCTCATCACAAACTACTTCCTCTACAGTTCCTGTGAAATTTGCGACGTATTTTTTAGTCTCGGACCAATTGTCTCCAGTCGAGAACAATAGGTATTTCCCTTCATAATAAATAGTCAAGAAGCCATCGCCAGCGTATTGGTACTCGCACTTGTCAAAGTTTGATTCGCCGTCATTCTTTGGAAACTCGCTTGTAGGAACGACTTTTTCGATTTTGCCGTCCATGGTGCCGCATTTGACTAAGTTATTTAAACAGCCAGTATCTTTGTATAATTTGCCATCCACCATGACAGCAGATATTATAGGTCCTTCGTAAGTTTTATCTGGCTCGTCTATTTCACTTGCTTCATTTGTTTCCTTTGTTTCGTTTGCCTCGCTTTTTTCATTTGGCTCCTCATTCGGCTTTTGACAAGCAAAGGCAGTCATCACCATTAGCAAAGACATTAGTATAAGTAAAAACTTTTTCATATAATCACTTCCTTGTATATAGTATATCACAATAAAGCACTCCGCGAATAGATTTCGCTTAATTGTAACTATTTTGTAAGAAATAAAATGGCCCATAGCACTGCCATGAACCAAATGTAAAAACTATTTTTCTAAAATCAAAACGCCTGAGCAAAAACTTATTTTTTCAAAAATTGCCTTTGGAAAATCTTTCTTGATGCTCTCATAAACAAGGTAGTACTCGTCATCATCCCAATAATCTATTGACTCTTCTCTGCAAGCTTCTAATGATGCAAGGTCCACAAAACTAACGTCGCCTATAAAAATTTTGCCACCGTCATTAAGAAGGCTAAGTAAAATCGTCAAAAAATCTTTTTTCTCAGAGTCAATTATATGATGAATTGAATATGTCGCGACTATCACGTCGTATTTTTCACTTAATATCTCCTTGTCTAGAGCTTTTATAAAGTCGCCTTCATATAATTTTGCCCTTGGCATCTTTTTTTGTGCTATATCAAGCATATTCTTTGAAAAGTCTTGACCGTGTATCTCAAGACCGTCATCATAAAGCTTTTTCGTTAAAACTGCCGTGCCAAAGCCTATGTCAAGAACTTTTTTTGCTTTCATTTTTCTAACGGCATCATAGATGTATGCAAGAACTTCTTTATATCCAGCAAAGGGATAAGTATCCTCACTCTCAGAGATTTCAACAGTTTTGTCGTAATCCTCCGCCCATAAATCAAAACCAAATTTATCTAGCATTTGTCCTCCTATAATCTTTCTTTTAATAATTATACCATAAAATTCATATTAACTCAAAGAATTTAGGTGGGTTTCCACCTTTTTTCTTCGTCCATTATCTACGAAGTGGCCCAGCCATTCTCAAGGCATAAAAAAAGTATGCACCAAAAGGTACATACTTCGTGTAAATATCTTAGTCTTCTAATGCTGCATCGATCTTAGCTTTGTCGAAGCCAAGTATCTTTTCATCGCCTATAATGATAACTGGAACGCCTGTGAAGCCCATCTTCATCATTTCCATCCTAGCGTCTTTATCTTCTGAGATGTTCTTTTCTGTGTACTTGATGTTTTTTCCGTCTAAGTACTCCTTTGCCATGTGGCAGAATGAACATGTAGTGCTTGTATAAATTGTAATGTCTTTCATTAATATCCCTCCTAAATTTTGTCTATCGATTGTCAATAGATATATACCCATGGCTAACTGTTTTAAAACAAAAAGAGCAGAAATTAATCTGCTCTTTGATATATTTCTATTATTTAGAAATTATTGTTCCAGTTTTTCCTTCGATACCTTCGCCTGCTTTTTCAAGTGATGTGATTAAGCTGACTCTACCAGGTTTGGACTCTGCAAACATGATTGCTGCTTCAACTTTTGGAAGCATGGATCCTTTTGCGAAGTGTCCTTCTTCTGAGTACTTTTTCATCTCATCTACTGTCACTTTATTAAGCTCTTCTTGGTTTTCTTTACCGAAGTTTATGGCAACTTTTTCAACTGCTGTTAATATGATTAGTTGATCTGCATCAACTATCTCAGCTAGTTTTTCTGAAGCGAAGTCTTTATCGATAACTGCTGCTACGCCTTTGTAGTCTTCGCCGTCTTCGATAACTGGGATTCCGCCGCCGCCAACTGTAATTACAACGTCTCCTGCTTCGATAAGATGACCGATTAGATCCTTTTCTACTACGTCAATAGGCTTTGGTGAAGCTATAACTTTTCTGTAGCCTCTACCTGCGTCTTCAACGTATGTGTCGCCTGTTGCGGCCATAAGCTTATCTGCTTCTTCTTTTGTATAGAATAGGCCAATAGGCTTAGTAGGGTTTTGGAATGCTTTGTCATCTTTATCTACTAAAACTTGTGTGATAACTGTAGCTACGTTTTTCTTGATGCCTCTTCTCTTTAGTTCTGCCTTGATGGCATTTTGTAAGTGGTATCCAATGTAGCCTTGGCTCATTGCGCCGCACTCTGCAAATGGCATATCGCCTTTGAATGCGTTGTTGATAAGGCCTACTTGAGGGCCATTGCCATGAGCGATGGTAACGTCGTTACCTTGTTCGATTAAGTCGACGATTGGTTTTGCTGTCTTCTTAACTAGTTCTTTTTGTTCTGCACAAGTTTTTCCTAGAGCGTTGCCTCCTAATGCAACTACTACCTTCATTCTATAGTTTTCCTATAGTGGCAACGATAACTGCCTTTATAGTGTGCATTCTGTTTTCAGCTTCGTCAAATACTCTTGAGTACTTGCTTCTGAATACTTCGTCAGTAACTTCCATTTCTTTTAAGCCGTATTTTTCACCAATTTCAGCACCGATCTTAGTGTTAAGGTCGTGGAAGCTTGGTAGGCAGTGTAAGAATATAACATGTTCGTTGCCTGTAGCTTTGATCATGTCCATATTTACTTGATATGGTTTAAGAAGTTTGATTCTTTCTTCGAATTTGTCTTCTTCACCCATTGATACCCAAACGTCTGTGTAGATAACGTCTGCGTCTTTAACTGCTTTCTTAACGTCTTCTTCGAATTCGATAGTTGCGCCTGTTTCTTTGGAAACTTCTTCCATTTCCTTAACAAGGTCTTTTGATGGCCATAGTTCCTTTGGAGCTAGGGCAACGAAGTGCATACCCATCTTAGCAGCGCCTATCATTAGGGAGTTACCCATGTTGTTTCTAGCGTCGCCTACGTAAACGAATTTGATTTCGTTAAATGGCTTTGGTACATATTCTTTAACTGTCATGAAGTCTGCTAGTATTTGTGTTGGGTGATAAAGGTCTGTTAAACCGTTCCAAACTGGTACGCCTGCGTGTTTAGCAAGTGTATCAACTGTTTCTTGTTTAAATCCTCTAAATTCGATACCATCGTAGAATCTGCCTAATACTTTAGCAGTATCTTCGATTGATTCTTTCTTGCCCATTTGTGAGTCTTGTGAGCCTAAGAATGTAACTTGGCCACCTTCGTCCATACAAGCAACTTCGAATGAACATCTAGTTCTTGTACTAGTTTTTTCAAATAATAGTACGATATTTTTTCTTTCTAGTAAATCGCCTTTAATACCTGCTCTCTTCTTAGCTTTTAAGTCGCTAGCTAGGTTTAATAGGTAATGAATTTCATCTGGTGTAAAGTCTTTTAATGTGATGAAATTTCTTCCGTGTAAATTAACTGCCATTAATTTTAACCTCCGTAATTTAGAATTTTTAATTATTTAACGTCTTCTCTGTAAAGTGGCATAGACATACATCTTGGGCCGCCTCTACCTCTTGAAAGTTCATATGATGGCATTCTGTGTAATTTGATTCCTTCTTTTTCAAGTAAATCATTTGTTACTACGTTTCTGTCATATACTACAACTTCGCCTGGAGCGATTGCTAATGTGTTTGAACCGTCGTTCCATTGTTCTCTTTGAGCGTCAATTCCTAATCCGCCGCCGCATCTGATTAAATCAACTTTGTCTAAGCCTAGGTAGTGAGCTAGAACTTTGTCTAATGAGTTCTTTTCTTCAGTGATCTTAACTTTATCTCCGTCCTTAACCATTGAATAAACTACTAGAGGTCCTTCAATTTCTGGGTGGATAGTGAATTTGTCTTTGTCGATCATTGTGAATACTGTGTCAAGGTGCATGAATGCATGTGATTGAGGGATGTTAATTGCAAGAACTGTCTTGAATTCATCAGCTAGCAATACGTTTTCAGCTAGTTTTTGAAGTGCTGCTGCTTCAGTTCTTTGAGAGATACCAACTGCTAATACGTCTTTAGTAAGTATAAGTTGGTCTCCACCTTCTGTGTGGAACTTATCTTCTCTGTCATACCATCTAGGTACGTCTACGCCCTTGAACATTTCGTGATGGTCGTAGATGTATTTACCAAATAATGTTTCTCTTCTTCTAACATTTGACCACATCTTGTTTATGGCAACACCATGACCGATGTTTGCGAATGGGTCTCTTGTGAAGTAAGCGTTTGGCATTGGTACTGTTAAGAAATATCTGTCAGCGTCAGAGAAGTCAGCAAGTGTTTCTTTGCTTCTCTTAGTAAGCTCAGTCATTCTAGTACCAGCGATCATCTTCATAACCATGTCCTTTTCAGACTTTTGTTGTAGCAGGATGTCTTTCATGATGTATCTTTCGTTTGGTGTGTGTAGGTCAGCTTCGTCTAAGAATTCTTCGATTAAGCTTTCCTTTAGGTTTTTGTCCTTAATTACATCAGCAACTAAGTCTTCTAGATAATAAACTTCGCAACCACTTTCTTTTAATATGTTTGCAAAGTAATCATGTTCCTTAAGTGCTTGATCCAAATAAGGTACTTCGTCAAAAAGTAATTCTTGCATAGTATCTGGTGATACGTTATTGATTTCTTCACCAGGTCTATGAAGGATAACTTTTCTAAGTTTACCAATTTCTGAATAAACTCTAACTCCTTTTTCCATAAAATCACTCCTTTTTTATTATTAGCTTACGCTTATATTCTATCACAATGGATATCTTTTTACAAGAACTATTTACCCATTTCATTAATTAATTAAACTAAAACGATAGTGAATTTATTTTATAAGAATAGTCTTTAATATACATATAAAATATGAAAGAAGTTTTAAAATTGTGCTATTGTTACTATTTTGTAAACATTATTTGCTTCAATTGACTTGTAAAGAAAAAATTTATATTGTATAATTGTTTTGTAATTCGAAGAAATCATTTTAATTTATGGAGGGAAAAATGAAAAATCTAAAAAAACTTTTAATTTTATTAATGATGACAAGCTTATTCTTATTTAGCTGCAATAAGTCATCAGGAAACGATTACGTTGTTGATCAAAGTGAGATCAAATCAAATGAAGAAGACATGGACAAAGGCACTATCGCCATCAAGACTAGCGGTGTTAAGTACACTTTAAACCCTGAAGTTTGGGGCAAGCCTTTCGAAAACATCCACGTTTACAACGAACTACTTGAAAAGAGAGACCACGCTGGCGACGTCTACGGCGGCGTTAAATCAAGCTTTGCTAGTACTGAACAAGCAGATGCATACGCAAAACTACTTATGGATCAAACACTTAGTGAAGAAGATAAAAAAGCAGAACTTGATAAAGTTATCAATGAATTCTCTAAGATGTGGGCTATAAATGTTATAGCTGATGACAAGATGCCAAAGGACGACGAAGGCCTAAAGGCACTAACAGGCTTTGACAATAACGAAAAGCTAGCAAGCACTGACGGCTTCAACTACGTTTGGTCATACATGAACAAGGCTGAAGGACTTACAGGCGAAGATCAAGAGATCTACGACAAGCTATACGAAGACCTTGACAATGTTAAAAAATCTATCAAAGTAGCTAAACCACTTAGCGTTGACGGCGAATCAGGTGCAGCTGCAAAATTTGATTTCGATACAAAAGACATCTACGGCAAAGACTTCTCCGCTAAAGAATACCTAGCTGAACATGAATACACAATCTTGAACGTTTGGGGAACATTCTGCGGACCATGTAAAGCCGAAATGCCAGACCTAGCTAAAGTTTATGAAGAATACAAAGACAAAATCGGTTTCTTAGGCATTGTATCAGACGTAGCGCCTGAAAAAGAAGGCATGAGCGAAGCAATGAAGCAAACACGTGAAGACGTTATCGCACTTGGCAAGAGAATCGTTGAAGACAAGGGCTGCGCTTATCCAAACCTAATCCCAACACAAGAAATGAACGACAAGTTCCTAGCAGCTGTAACAGGTTACCCAACAACATTCGTTCTTGATAAAGAAGGTAATATCGTTGGCTCACCTATCATCGGCGCTCAAAGCTACGAACAATTCAAAGAACTTTGCGAACAATTCGTTCCAAAAGAAATGAAATAAAATGAAGAAGAAAAAAGCAACACAATATGTATTCTTAGCCATGGCCATAGCATTCTTGTTCATAGGCGTGAAAAGACTTGACTACTTGACAGTTTTTAAGAAAGCAGCCAACATCTGCTTTGAATGCATAGGACTGGGTTAGAATTATGAAGATAGTTAAAAAATCAAAAAGATGGATGTCGCAAGTATTATTCTTCTTCGCATCCAATCCAATACTTCCAAATTATTTAAAAGGCAAAATATATCAAGGCGATTTGAAGAAGTACTGTGTACCAACACTGAACTGCTACTCATGCCCTGCTGCGCTTGGAGCCTGCCCCATAGGCTCCTTGCAAGCATCCATCGGCTCGCCCGCACACGCAATAGCTTTTTACGTACTAGGATTTTTATTCTTATTCGGAATACTTTTAGGTAGATTCATCTGCGGCTTTTTATGCCCATTTGGACTAGTTCAAGACCTTTTATACAAGATCAAGACAAAGAAGCTTGTGATTAAACCAAAAGTCGCTAAGTACCTAAGCTACATAAAATACGTCGTGCTAGCAGTCTTTGTAATAGGCATGCCACTACTACTAAAGGATGATTATGGAATGAGTAACCCATACTTCTGTAAACTTATATGCCCACAAGGCATACTAGAAGGAGGCCTTCCATTAATCGCTAAAAATGCAGATCTAAGAAGCATGCTAGGAACATTATTCTTTTCAAAACTTACTATTTTAATAGTAGTTGTCCTAGTAAGTATATTCTCATACAGAGTCTTCTGCCGCTTCATCTGCCCACTAGGCGCTATATATGGCCTATTTAACAAGATAAGCTTCTATAACTTCTCCATCGACTCATCATGCATACATTGTAAAAAATGCGAGAAAGTTTGTAAGTTTGGCATAAAGACATACGAGAACCCAAATTCACCAGAGTGTATCAGGTGTAACGACTGCGTAAGACATTGCCCAGTAAATGCAATAAAAGTAAACCATCTATTCGGTCAAGTAGGCTGCAAAAGCTGCTCAAAGAAAGAAAATTTGACAAAGTAGCTGCTTTATTGTATAATAATATAATAATACTATTGTAAACACTTGAAGGAGGATACGATGGACGAGATTATTCGTGATATTGAACTATTCTTAAGGAGAGCCGACTTTGCAGTCAGAGTCGAAGGTAGAAAGGTTTTGTCAGAGATATCAGTGACACCACCACAATTCTCAGCACTTCAATTTATAGTCAAAGAAAAAGACAATCCAATCAGCATAGGCGACTTAAGTAGATCCATGGGCCTTGCATTTTCAACCGTAACCGACCTTATCGATAGGATGGAAAAGCTAGGCTTTGTCGAAAGGCGCAAAGATGAACACGACAGAAGAGTCATACGCATCTACCCACTTGAAAAAGGTATAAACGTCTTGGACCAAGTAGTTGCTCACAGAGTTAACTTTGTTGAGAGCGTTATCGATGGCCACTACACAGACGAAGAGAAAGAGCACTTACAAAGAGAGCTGCAAAAGCTGTCAGAGCTGCTTAGAGAGAGCAAGAATAAATTAGAAAAGAAAAATTAATATTTACTTGAAGAGTCATGCGAGAGTGTGGCTCTTTTTTTGCCTTGATTATGGCTGGAGAGCGATTTTACTATAGAAAGCAATTTTAATAGAGAAAGTGATTTTACTAGCTATATTTATTTTACTTATTTTGCATTTTTGCTAGACTTAGTAATTTTGATGAGATGAGAAAAATGATTATAGTGTCAAGACCATAAGCGTGGCAAGACCATAAGCGCAGGCAAATTAAAAGATCCCGAAAAAAATCGGGATCCTATATAGATATATTAAACTTAAAAACATTATCACCATTACTTATCAGTTCTTCATCATGAGATATTGTCAAAACTAGCTTTTCTTTAGATACTTTTTTTAATGTATCAATAATAATTTCTTTTGAGGCTCTATCCAAATGAGATGTCGGCTCATCTAATATAACTATGTCCTTGTCCATAGCTAGTGTGTACGCAAGCGATAGTCTCTGCCTTTGTCCTTCGGAAATTTGATTTTGCTCAATAAATTTATTTAGTAATTCATGATAATCACTAGCTTGAAATTCATCTGGGACTATTGCAACGCTCTTTAATATGTTTATCATCTCTTCTTCTGTTAAGCTAGCTCTAATATTTCTAAAAACTGTCTTCATGTCGCCGTCTATAATTGGCGAATCTTGCTGCATATATGCAAGACAGTTCGAAATATAATTTCTTGAACACTCTCTGATATCTTTTCCATAAAGTTTTATTGTACCACTATAATCAATATTTTTATCTCCAAGTATCGCTTTAAAGAACGTTGTTTTGCCGATACCTTTTTCTCCGCTTATTATATACAAGCCATTATTAGAAATATTCATATCGCCCAGATAAAGTTCATGACTACTTAGTTTTAGTTTTAAATCTTTAATCTCTAGTGCTGAGCCTGTCTTTTCAATGTATTCTTCAGATATTTCTTCATCTTTAATTCCTAAAAACATTTCTATGCTTTTGTATGCTGCTTTCTTTTTTTCTAATTCTGCTATATAATCAACGGTATTTCTGAAAATACCCATAAAGCTTGTAATAGTTAGAAGAAGTGCCATTAGCTTTCCAAGTGTAATATCAATTTTCCAAAAATATATAATTATTATCGGTAGATATGTTTGTGCAAAACCTAAGATATATGGCATGAACATATATTTTAAGCTTGCCATATTTGCATCTTTAAAGGCTAGTTTATACTTTTTAAATCTTCTGTCATATTCTTCTTCATATTTTGTATCAGAGTATTTTGCCCTATCCAAAACTGTTTCATAGATATAATTATTGTATTCTTTAAGATTTTCGTTCTTTTCTAAAAGTTCATCTTCTTTTTTATATATTTTATCTTTAAAAATAAAGCTATATGCTAAGAGTGAAAGCCCTATCACTACTAAGACCATCGCTATTTTGATATCTAAAGTGATGATGTAGGCTGCACTTCCTATACTTGCTGCAATGACTAATAGATAATCCATGTATGAAGCAAACACAGAGATTACACTTTCTAAGTTGTCTGAAATAAGCGCGTAAAGTCTGTCTTTCTTAATATTTTCTTTAAATGCATGGTCGGTCATGGATGAATATACATTAAATCTTAATTTTGTAGCGAGATTTTTATTATATAGCTTTACTAAGTATAGTAAAATCTGTCTTATAGCTGTCAAAGCAAGCATTAGTATGACAAGCAAGATAAATTCTTTTTTGATTCCTTTTTCAAAAATTAGTTTTACATGCTTATCAACTGTGTATTCAATTGTGTTATTTATAGTCCATACGTAAAATATTTCATAGAAAAATACAAGTATAAATACTGCTATGGCTTTGATGCTTTTGCTAAGCTTATATATCATCTTCATTTTGACTCTCCTTGACGCTCGCATCTTTTACAATATAAAGCTTATCTGCATATTCATCGAGGTAATTATCATGATAAGCAAGGATATATGTTCTTTTTTTCGAATCTTTTTTGATAAATTCAAATAATTTTTCTTTGTTCTTAGCATCAAGAGATGCACCTGGCTCGTCAAGAAAGACTAGTAGAGGATCACTAACTAGTGCTCTTATGATAAGAAGCAAATCCCTTTCGCCGCCAGATAGACTATTAAAATCCTCTCTATCATAAATCTTTTCTAGCTCTGGCATAGACATGGATCTAAGCAAATCATTAAGCTTAGCCTTATCCTTAATATTTAAAACTTCTTCTATAGAATCTCCTAGAAAAACGCCATCTTTTAGTGAAATCGCTGCAATTTTTGTGAAGTCCTTTGATCTTGATATTTGAGTATTAATTTGTGAAGACCACTCTCCCATATCATAGGCGTTGTATAATACATTTAAAATCGTAGACTTGCCGCTGCCAGAACTGCCTTTAAAAATATATAACCCATTCTTATTGAATTTCATGGCTGGAAAGGTTATTATCTTTCCATCAATATATGAAAATTCTCCTTTTTCAACAGCATATAATAAATTTTCGTCACTATCTATAAATTTATAAGGCTTTTCCTTCTTTACAAGCTCTGTTACAGTTTTCACTTCATTCATTTTACTAGCATTTTCACTTTTACTATTTATCATTTCTAAGATTGATAAACAAGCTGGCAATAAAAATCTGCTGTAAATGTTTGTTGAAATTAAAAAACCACCCGGAGTAATATCTCCTTGTAAAAGTAAATAACCTGAGTATAGAGGCACAAGTAGAACCACGATTATATTAAGAGTTTCTCTTAGAAGAGTCAGGACTGCTTCGAAAAATAAAACTTTCTTCTCTTTTTTGAGAATAGTATTCAAATTCTTTGAGTAGACATTCTTGCTAATCTTTTCTATACCATTGTAATAAATCCAGTCAATATTATTTATGCTGTTAAGAAAGATGCTGTCCTTTTGCCCACTCAAGCTTGATATTTCGTCGTTTAAAGCATCTGTTCTTTTACTTATAAAGTAAGTTATTAGTGCAAATGGCATTAGAATAAGTATTATTAATAAAATCTTATATGTAACGGCAATGTATAAATAAATTGAAAACAAAATAATTTCTAGGCCATAGTACACAATTGTGTAGAGATTATCAGCATCTAAAGAAACCATATCTGCAAGGTTTCTGTCAAGGTTTGTCCTGCCGCCAAGTGAATACATTAGTATTCTGTTTCTGAATTTCAGTGGTGAATTAAATAAAAGTCTCTTTCTATGTATAGATGATAACTCTAGCTTTTCTCTAGAAATAATATACTCTTCAAAAAATTGGTCGCAAAAAAATATTGCTAATGACATGAAGACAATGTTTAGCATAAGTGTTGATAGCTTCATAGATCCAAGCATAATATAATCTACGCTCATTTGCAAAACATAGTTCATGTATATGGAAAGAGCTGATGAAATGATTGATATGATGACTATCTTTAATATTGAACTTTTTCTTGCTTTTAACAAAGTAAACATAAGTAACTCCTTATTGCAATTACACTTATTTATTAATTGACTTCTTAATAATTAGATGCTTTTGTGATTATGCTCGCAAAGCGTTTTTATCACTGCTTATAATTAGTATTTTATCACATTTTACTAATCAGTTCAAACAAAATCTCTCTATCTTAATTGATACAGACATAAAAATAGATCCCGAAAATAATCGGGATCCTCTGATAAATATATTAAATTAACTTAGATTGAGCAAGGACTATAACCACAGTCTTGGCACTCTCTACATCCGCCTGAGTGATTCATCTTGCCGCCGCACATTGGGCAAACATCAGGGTTTTCAGCAAGTGCGTTCTTTGCAAGTGCATCGATCTCGCCTTGTAGTTCGTCTATCTTGTCTTTAGTAGATTTTTTATTGTTCGAGATCAATATACCAGCTCTTTGGCAGCCATCTCTATAGATAGTTACGCCCTTAAGGCCCTTTTCCCACGCAAACATGTAAAGCTCTTCGACTTGCTCAACTGTAAACTCGTTTGGAACGTTGCATGTTGATGATATTGATGCATCGATAAACTCTTGCCAAGCTGCTTGAACAAGTATTCTGTCTTTGTAATCAAGGTCTTTACTTGTCACGATAAAGTCAGGAAGGTCCTCTTCGTCTCTGATGCCGTGTGCGTCCATGTATTCACGAACGATTTCTGTATAAACTTTGTAGTAAGTGTCTTCGTTATTTAAGCTTTCTGTCTTTCTTGTGTATGAGATTTGGAATATCGGCTCAACACCATTAGAACAGCCAAGAAGTGTTGAGATTGAGCCTGTTGGCGCCATTGTTAATAGCTGTGAGTTTCTTATACCATGTTCCTTAATTAATTCGATTACTTCTGGATCGGCGTTCTTTTGAAGGAATTTTGATGCTAAGAATTCTTTTTCTCTATACATTGGGAATGGTCCGTCTTTTTTCGCAAGCATAGCTGACTCTCTAAGCGCTTCATTTATCATAACTTTACCGATCTTTTTGATTAGGTCAATGGATTCGTCTGAGCCGTATCTAATGCCCATCTTGATAAACATGTCAGCGACACCCATAAGTCCCAAACCGATTTGTCTAAGGTTTTTAGCTACTTCTCTTTGCTCCTTAAGTGGATGAAGCTCTGCGTTTTCGTCTAGAACGCCATTAAGATATCTAACGCCATGTTTAACGGCTACTTTAAAATCTTCAAAATCAAAGTAAGCGTCTTCTTTGAATGGATACTTAACGAAGTTTGAGATATTTATTGAAGATAGATTACAGCTGCCAAAGGCTGGTAGTGGCTCTTCTGCGCATGGATTTACTCCTGCGAACTCAAAATCGTCGAACTCGCTCATTAGGTGCCACGAATCAATTCTATCTTTAAATAAAATGCCGGGTTCTGCGTCATTCCAGTTATTGTAGGCTAGCTTTTCGAATAATTCTTTCGCTCTAACTTTTTTGTGTATCTCTTGACCATTGGCTTCAACAGTGAAGTGTAGGTCGTATTCTGTATCGTTTTTAACTGCTTTCATGAACTCGTCATCAACATTGACAGAGATGTTTGCGTAAGTCACCTTGTCAAGGTCATTCTTCACGTTGATGAACTCTTCTATATCAGGGTGAGATGAGTCCATGTTTAGCATAAGTGCGCCACGTCTGCCGCGCATACCTATAAGGCCAGTAACTAAGCTGAATAGGTCCATAAATGAAACGGATCCAGTCGTAGTAAGCGCTGCGTTATTGACTCTTGCTCCCTTTGGACGAAGCTTTGAGATGTTTACACCGCAGCCGCCGCCATAACTATAAGTTCTAGCAAGGTACTTTGCTGTGTCAAAGATAGATTCGATGCTGTCTTCGACCTTCGGCATTACATAGCAGTTTGATAAAGTGATCTTCCTGCCAAGCTTGTCAAGGCCGCGTCCCGCAAGTATCCTGCCTGCTGGCATAAACTTTTTGTCCTTGATTGCCTTTTTGATGTACTCGCTGCCGCCACTAACTCTAGTAAGGAAATCGTTGAAAGTCTCGCTATCGTAGCGATATTTCTTCTCGTAGATGTCCCTTTGAAGAGCACTCATGTCCCAGCCCTTTTCTCTAAGCTTAGTTCTTTCTTGTCTGTAAAGAATGTATTTCTTCGCAACCTCAGGTCTATACTTCATTAGAGCAAGTTCAACTAAGTCTTGAATGTCCTCTATGTTGACAAGGTCCTTGTCCTTAACACCTTCAAATACTTCACTCGCGATCTTTGATGAAACCTCTTCATCGACCCCTTTTTCAGTTTCTTTCATCGCCTTTTCGATGGCAATCTTGATCTTGTCTTGCTCAAAATCGACAACATTGCCATTACGCTTTTCTACCTTTAACATAAGTCCTCCTATCTATATATTGTTTAAAAATTATAACTACATACTAATTATAGTATAAGCAGCATGATTTTTCAAGATAATAATTATGAAATTATCTTCATAAATTTATAGATAGATCAGCTTTATGCTAATGGCCTTGCTTGTAGAAATTGGAGTAAAATAAAAATAATACTAAAGAATGATTTTTTGTTTTTCGCGCAAATGGATTTTTTACTTCCCAAAGTCAAAAAATTTTAGAGTTTGGGAAATAGAAATGGTGAAAGCTGCTTGATTGCTTGATTGTGAAAATAAAAAAGAACCTAGTACTAACTAAGTTCTTTAACTATAATCAATCTAACAAGTTCAATGGCTCAAGTACGAATCACCAATGTTCTCGAGACCAATACAAAGCATCGCCTTGTACTTACACAATACAAATTTCGCAGATAAAACGAGATGATTGGACGATGTGAATTTTAATAACACTATACAAAGTCACTCAAACGCTTAGTTCGCAGAAAAGTTGAGATGATTTTGCGTTGTACAGAATTTTTTGGAGTGAGGTGTGCAAATGCGCACTCCACAGCGACAAAAAAATTCGAAACTAGCAAAAGGGCTCAACTTAATGCGAAATAAGTTGAGTATTGCCAAAAAAGGAACGAGTTCAAGGGATCCTTTTAGCGCGAAATCAAACTTCGTCACCTATTAGCCACCTAGCCAAATCAAACACCTTAACCCCCTCCATAAGCGTCATTGGATGTTTTGTATTAGAGATAATAATTTTTGGATAAGCATCTCTAATCGAAAGAAGTGGCTCTAACTCTCTCTTCATAGTTTTTTCAGTACTTATATCATCTGATACTTGTATATATATCTTCTCACTTGCCTTCATCGCTACAAAGTCTACTTCTTTTTCATAAAGTTTTCCCACATAAACTTCGTAACCCCTTCTATATAGCTCGATGGCAACCATGTTCTCATATATCCTGCCATAGTCCATGTTTTTGGTGCCAAGTATAGCCGATCTAAAACCATGGTCAACTAAATAATATTTTTCTATAGTAGCTAAATAAGATTTGCCTTGTATGTCGTATCTATTCATCTTGTAAAACAAAAATGACTCACACAAATACGAGACATAATCAGCTATAGTCTTGTGATTAACAGACTGTTTGTCGCTTTTCAAAGTATCTGCAATCTTCCTTAATGATGTAAGATTAGAGATGTTTGAAAGCATAAAATCGCCAAGCTTCTTTAGCAGCACCTTGTCCCTTATATCGTGCCTTTGAACCAAATCTCGCATAATGCTTGTCTCGTAAACGCTCTTTAGGTAAGCCCTTCTGTCCTCGTCATTAGTGTAGACATATGAGCCAGCCATGCCGCCCATGTCAATATATGCCCCAAAAGCTTTGTCAACGTCCTCGTATTCAAAGTAGTCCATAAACTCTTTAAATGAGAATGGAAATATCTCTATACCAATATATCTACCTGTAAAAAGTGTAGCTAGGTCGCTACTTAGCAAAAATGCGTTTGATCCTGTTAAGTAGATGTCAAAAAGTTTTTGCGAGTGAAGACTGTTTATAGTTTTCTCAAAATGTTTACATAGCTGCACTTCATCTATAAAAAGATAATTATTTTTAGCCTCTTGATAATGGCCCGTGATGTAGCGATTAAGCTCTTTGTAGTCAAGCAAATCTTCATTTTCAAGTAATTGAAGGTCAATATAGATAATGTTTGCATTTTTATCGTTTTCTTCAAGATACTTTATATAGTTTTTAAGAAGCTCAGACTTACCAGAACGCCTCATACCTGTGATAATCTTTATATCTGGCGTATTCTTAAGACCTATAAGCCTGTCTAAGTACTTTTCTCTTTTAATGATTTTCATAATATCACCTGCTAAGTTAATCATAGCACATGTACTTCCCAAAGTCAAATATTTTTAGAGTTTGGGAAATAGGATTTGTGAAAGCTGCTTAAATGCTTAATTTTAAAATTCTAATAAATCATCTAGCGAGCTCAAGGGCTCAAGTGCGAATCACCAAGGTTTTCGAGGTCCTCTTCTTGTACACACAATACAAGTTTCGCAGATAAAATGAGATGATTGGACGACGTGGACTGACGAAGCAAGCGGAGTGTACAAATGTACTCGAGCATTGCTGAGGAGGGAACGAGTTCAAGGGCTCATTTTAGCGCGAAACAATAAAAAATTAGCTCGTAATATAATATTACAAGCTAATACAAATATTCTTACTAATTATTAATTAAAATCGGTAACACTATCGACAAAACCATCACAACACAAAGTATCATTGCGAATGTTCTTGCGAGTGACTTACTCTTTCTCCATTTGCGTTTCAATTTACTCATACTCTCCTCTTCCTCTGTTTATTCTAGTCTTTCTTTTATCACAGAGAATATTATACTATGTTTATAAAATTTGTCAAGGCTTTTTACAAAATATTTTCGCAAAGCTAATAATTTTTACAAATAAACAAGTTTTATTAATTTCATGTAATTATAGTCGACGATGACGTTATAGTAGCCTGCTAGGTACTCATTTGTCGCGTCGTCGCCTGTGTCTGCAAGCAAGTTGCCGCCAGCGATGTTATTGATCTTCGATTGTGTCGCAATGACTATAATATTTTCCTTGCCAACTTCTCTTATGACTCTCGAGGAGAATTGCTGATTGCCACGTCCAAAGATGTAGCCTTGTCCGCCTATGATAGTTACGATAATCTTTCTCTTCGGATACTTCATAAGCGCTTCGTAGATGTCTTTTTCGCTCGCATCTTTCTTGATGAGCTCCTTATTATATACAAGGTCGACGCCAAGCAGAGAATTTTCAAGGCCCAATAGGTTCATAACTGGTCGTATGCTTGATCCGCTTCCGACTATATATAAGGTGTCGTCCTTCATCTCGTCAACGACGTATTGAGCGATGGACTCAAGATCTGCGTTCTCTGATGCACTTTGCGGGCTCTTTCCGACTTGCATCATTCTTCCCTTGTTAACTACATTTAGCGCGCCATAAAGCTTCACGTTCAAAACTTCGTTTCTGAACGCTTCCTCATCTATATCCATGACTTCTGATTCAATTATCTCGTAGGATTCATCTAATAAAAAGGCTCTGATGACTTCTGAAGCTGACTTTGGTGAAACGCCAAAGACGGAGCTATGCATTTTAGTGCCTGCCGGTATGCCGATTACAGGTTTTGTAAGGCCCACAGCGTCGTAAACGTCACGAGCTGTGCCGTCACCCCCTGCAAATACAATCAGGTCGACGTCCTTCTTAAGTATCTCTTTCAAAGCCTTTTTCGTATCTTCCGCCGTAGTACTAGCCTCTGTCTCGTAAACGACCTCGTAGTTCAGTCCAAGCTTTTTCATCTCGTCCTCGCCGAGCCTGTGATTAGCTGTATAAACCTTGAACTCGTCCTTTATATCAAGTAAATGGCTGAAGGCCTCTTCGCACCTCAAATGCGCCTTTTCACTCGCGCCACGCTTTATCGCTTCTTCGTATATAGCCTCGCCGTCCGAGCCCTTTAGGGCAACCGAGCCGCCGACGCCAGCCTTTGGATTAACAATTAAACCTATCGTCTTCACTGTAAACCACCTTTCCGTCCTTTATTGTGTACTTCACCTTTCCCTTTAACTTTTCACCTATGAATGGCGAATTTTGAGACTTAGATGAAGATTTTTCATATATATACTCTTCCTTAATATCAAAAATAACTAAATCAGCCCTCGAGCCGACCTTTATCACGCCCTCTTCAAGACCATAAAGCCTTGCGGGATTGACAGTCAGCATCTTTATAATTTTTACTAGATCAATACCATGTTTATGGCATAGCTCATCTATTGCAAGTGGCAGAGCTGTTTCAAGGCCTATGATGCCGCTCGGAGCACTGAAGAAGTCCTTAGCCTTTTCCTCCGCCGCATGAGGCGCATGATCAGTCGCAATTATGTCAATGGTACCGTCCTTGATAGCGCGGATGATTGCCTCTCTGTCGGCAGCCGTCCTTAGTGGCGGATTCATTTTTGCCAAAGTGCCGTGTTTTTCAACAGCATCCTCTGTTAATGTAAAGTGATGAGGAGTAACCTCTGCAAATATTTTATCTGTGTATTTTTTATAATTTCTGATGATTTCAAGTGCATCCGCAGATGAAATGTGTTGGAAGTTTAATTTTGAATCCGCTTTTACTGCTAGATAGGCATCGCGCGCCACCATAACTGCCTCGGCAATGGCTGGAGCTGTTTCGTTTTTGCCCGCCTTTTTAATAAAGAATGGATCTTCCTCATGTAAACTGATTGGCGCATCGTATTTTTTTGCTTCAATCAGAGCGTCGTATAATAGTTTCGCCTTCATTATGGGCTTGCCATCATCAGTAAACCCAATGGCCCCCGCCTTGTGAAGCGCATCCATATCTACAAGTTCCTCGCCCAGCATGCCCTTAGTCACGGTAGCATTTTGATAAATCTTTACGCCTAAATTTTTTGATCTAGCTAATATATCTTCAAGCGTTTCAGTATTGTCAACGACTGGCTTGGTGTTTGCCATAAGAAGCACAGCTGTGTAGCCACCTCGCTTTGCAGCCGCTGATCCAGTAGTCAAATCTTCCTTATATGTTTGACCGGGGTCCCTAAAATGCACGTGCGTATCTATTAGCCCGTGTGAAATATATAGACCCTCGCCATCGATCACGCAGGGATCATCTTTTTCAATTCGCTCTTTGATGGCACTCACTATGCCATCTTCAATAAGCATATCGACGCATCTTATGCCATTTGCAATTGTATCAATAAAATTAATATTTTTAATTAACATAAAAAACCTCCATCAGCATTTTAATATTTATACCCAAAAAGGATGAATTTTGTGCGCCTTTATGTTATAATATAAAAAAAGGAGGAATTACAATGGCAGAAAAAATTTCATGGCTAAGCCTTTCAAACGATGTGCTTGAGGACGTTACAAGCTACAACGAAGAGTACAAAGACTTTTTAACAAAAGCAAAAACTGAAAGACTAGCAGTTAAAGAAATCATACGCATAGCTGAAGCTAACGGATTTAAGGACTTAGAAGAAGCTATCAAAAACGGAACAAAGGTAAAGAAGGGCGACAAACTTTACTTAAATAACAAGGAAAAATCAGTTTTAATGTTCGTTATGGGCGAAAAGAAACTTGAAGAAGGCCTAAGAATAGTTGGCGCTCATATAGACAGCCCAAGACTTGACCTTAAGCCAAATCCACTATACGAAGCAAGCGAACTAGGCTTTTTAAAGACTCACTACTACGGCGGAGTTAAAAAGTACCAATGGACTACAATCCCACTAGCTTTACACGGCGTTGTTTATACAAAGGATTTAAAGAGAGTAGATATATCTATAGGTGAAGACGATGACGATCCAGTATTTACAATCACAGACCTACTAATCCACCTATCACGTGAACAAATGCAAAAGAAACTTGCTGAAGGTATACTTGGTGAACAATTAAACGTGCTTATGGGCTCAATACCATTGGCAGATGACGATGACGACGATGACGATAAGAAAGACAAATCAAATCGCGTTAAAGCCAATGTTATGAGAATCATCAACGAAAAATATGGTATAGAAGAAGACGACTTTAAAGTTGCCGAAATCGAAGTAGTTCCAGCAGGCAAGGCTCGTGACCTTGGTATAGACAGATCCATGATCTTCAGCTATGGCCAAGACGACAGAGTTTGCGCATTCGCAGGACTTAAGGCAATACTTGACATGAAGCAAGGCGAGCACACAGCTCTAGCTATGTTCATGGATAAGGAAGAAGTTGGCTCACAAGGCAACACTGGTATGGCAAGCTACGTTCTTGAAAACGCTCTACACGAGTTAGCAGCACTAGAAGGCGAATACTCAGCTCTTACAGTTAGAAGATGCCTAAAGAACTCTTGGGTACTTTCATCAGACGTAACAGCAGCTTATGACCCTAACTTCGACTCAGTTTATGAAAAGAACAACACAGCTGTATTAGGCGGCGGTATCGCAGTAGCTAAGTACACTGGATCAGGCGGAAAAGGCGGCTGCAACGATGCAAACGCAGAATTCTTAAGAGATGTAAGAGATATCTTTGACAAAGCAGGCGTTGCTTGGCAAACAGGCGAACTTGGTAGAGTTGACGCAGGTGGCGGCGGAACTATCGCCTACCTACTAAGCAAGTACGGCGCAGAAGTTGTTGACTGCGGTACAGCAGTTTTAAACATGCACGCACCAAACGAAGTTACTTCAAAGTTCGACACATACATGTCATACAAAGCTTATAAAGCATTCTTTGAATAAAATACATGAGGCACCTTAATTGGTGCTTCTTTTACATATGAGGAAAATTATGAAAGATTATAAGATTATAGACGAAAAATATTTGATAAGCACTTACCTAAATGACCTAGGCGTCACAAACATCATGAGCCTTAAACCCATCGATATAAAAGGAGATGAAGACTACTTTGTAAAAGAGCTTCCAAAAGTACTTGAGCATATAGGACTTGATTATAGCAGCATAAACGTTACACGCCAAGTGCACTCGAACAATATCGTCTACGTTAATGGCAATGGCGATTTGAATTTCTACGACGAAACAGATGGACTTATAGGCGAAAAAGGTGATGTGCTCGTGATCAAGAGTGCAGACTGCCTGCCCGTAATAGTCTACGATAGCGTCAATGCGCGTATCGCAGCCGTTCACTCAGGCTGGAAAGGTACAGCAAACTCCATAGTTAAAGAAGCAATCGCGAAGATGCTCTCTTTAGGATCAAATGCATCAGAGCTAAAAATTTATGTCGGACCGCATATACAAAAGACATCCTTCGAAGTGATGGACGACGTAAAAAATGTATTCGAGAAGAATTTTAAATACAAAGACATTATTTTTAAAAAAGATGAGAAGCATTACCTAATAGATTTAGGAAAAGTAGTGAAGCTCGACGCGATAAGCATGGGAGTAAAAGAAGAAAATATATACGTCTCAAGCCTAGATACAGTCACAGACGAGCACTTTCACTCGTATAGACGCGACAAAAAAGATTATGGTCTGATGTATACAATGGTTTGTATATAAAAAATGAAAAAATTTGTCCCGGGTATTGTATAAAATTCGGGACAAATCACTCAAAAAAGCAATGCTAGCTAAATTAATTTAGCTAGCATCAGACTGTTGACAAAGTAGGCATATTTTTTAAAAATTATGCCTACTTTTTTTGCTTAAAACCTCTTAAAATACACATTTGTTGGGTATATATAAGACATAGAAGG
>OASD01000190.1_pt1 | contig 34534 bp, 36 predicted proteins | sample 1475531 | NCBI WGS metagenome assembly OASD01 (sample SAMEA3360668, study PRJEB22359) | human gut metagenome | biome: ENVO:urban biome; feature: ENVO:human-associated habitat; material: ENVO:feces | place: Bangladesh | collected 2011
ATGACAACAGATATTACGGAAAAATTCAAAATAAACCTGCAGGCTGGCCGAAAACAGTTAGCGTTAATGGTAAATAATTTAATATAAGTTGAGCTAAAAAATTTTAAGCTCAACTTTTAATTTTTAAAAATTAAAATAATGTAATTTTTTTACAATCGCCCATTTTATATTTTCAACAAAATTTTAAATAATTTATTTTTTATCGTCTAATTTTAATTTCGGATTCCAATACAACGATTTTGAAATTTTACGGAACTTGAAATTTGCGTTCAAATCATTTGATGTTTTATAGGTCAGTACCAAATCATCTTTGTTTTCACAAGATGCTGTGATTTTATAATTTGCTGAATATGGAAGTTTAAAAGCCGTTTTTTCAAGCAAAGCTGAATTTTCATCTAAAATTTCAATATCCGCTTTATTACCGTTTAATTTTACACTACCGGGGATAATCAAAACATCTTTCGGATAAACGCTAAGAAGTAGAATTTCATCCTCTTTTTCGTTTCGAACCTCGTTAAATACAGGATTTAAATACGAAGCGATAGCCAAATATCTATTCCCTGCTTTTGTTGATTCGAATTTTTGAGTGTAAGCCATAAATTCGTTTTTAAGTGGTTCATGAACCGCTTTTTCGGTGCTGCAAGCCGTAAAAATGCAGGCTGAAATTACACAAAATATTAAATTTTTCATCCAATTTCCTTTTAAAATTTCGCAAAATTGTATCAAAATTCAGTTTTTAAAAGGCTAAATTTGATATAATCCGAAAATTTAAGGAAAGATATTTATGAAAAGACTTGCAGTTGCATTTTCAGGTCCGTCAAACAGCGGCAAAACCACTTTAATAAGAAAAGTAGCAAAAAACTTTATAGACTTAGGATACAAGGTTGTAATAATAAAACACGATCCAAAAGACAAAGCAAGTTTTGATGTCGAAGGAAAAGATAGTTTTAAATTTAGCGAAATCGGCGCTGATGTGGTTGTGATGAGTCCAAAAAGAACAACATATTTTTGTAAAGAATATATGGAGTTAAGCTCGGTTATTTCAATGATTGCGGAGTTCGATTATCTTCTGGTTGAAGGACTAAAAACGCTTCCACTTCCTAGAATTAGCGTATTTCGCGATAAAATAGATGAGAGTTATTTGCCGTTTTCAAATGCAATTGCTACTGATTTAAACGGTGATTTCGGTATAAAAAATTTCGATATAAATGATTATTCAGGCATTTGTGAATGGATAAATAAAAACGCAAAAAAAGTATAAAATCAGTAAAATAAAATTTTTTACAAAAAAAAGGATAAAAAATGGATGAAATATTTAAAACACTGCAAATAATAGCTAAAAAAATCTCCGAAGAAGTAAAATATGCGGATTTCGGCTACACAAATCATCAAAACTCGACAGGCGATACGCAACTTAAACTGGATGTAAAGAGTGACTCGATTATAGAAGCCGAATTTCGTAAAATTTCAAGTGTAAAATCTCTTGTCAGCGAAGAAAAAGAAGATGAACTTGTGCTTAACGAAAACGCTAAGTTTATCATAGCTTACGATCCGCTTGACGGCTCATCTTTGGTCGATGTAAATTTTGCCGTAGGCTCTATTTTCGGAATTTATGAAAACGAAATCAAAGCTGAAAATTTAAAAGCTGCAGCTTATATAATATACGGTCCGCGCCTTGAAATGGTATTTACAGACGGAAATGCACCGAAATTTTACAGACTTCAAAAAGACGGAAATTTTGCATTTATAAATGAACTTAAATTGGAAAATAAAGGCAAATTAAATGCAACCGGAGCGACTCAAAAAAATTGGAGTCAAACTCATAGAAAATTTATAAGAAGTCTTTTTGATGAAGGATACAGACTAAGATATTCAGGTGCAATGGTGGCGGATTTGCATCAAATTTTAATGAAAAAAGGTGGAATTTTCAGTTATCCTGCCACAAGCGATCATCCAAACGGCAAACTTCGCGTAAGTTTTGAAGTTTTACCTTTCGCATTTATTTATGAAAAAGCCGGCGGCGCCACAAGCGACGGTAAATCACAAAGTTTATTCAGCATTAAAATTTCAAAAATCCACCAGACAACACCTTGCTTTTTTGGCTCAAAATATGAAATAGAAAGGCTGCACGAAATTTATGGATAACCTTGAAAACGAGTTTAAAATAAAAACCAAAGCGCTGCTTGAATGCAGACAAAACAAAAATTTCAAAAGTTGCAATCAATGTGATGAAATTTTAGAATGTAAAATAAGAAAAGATTATGTAAAAGCGACTTTTGACAAATTATCCGGCACAAAAATCGACATCACAAAAACCGACGACAGCTCGGCACTTGAAAATTAAAGGACAAAAATGAAAAAATTTATCACAACTCCAATTTATTATGTAAATGATATTCCACATATAGGACACGCTTATACAACCATTATTTGTGATACTTTGGCACGTTTTTACAGATTGCAGGGATACGAGACATTTTTTCTGACAGGCACTGACGAACACGGTCAAAAAATAGAAGAAGCCGCTAAAAAACATGGAACTTCTCCAAAAATTTATGCCGATACAGTAAGTGCAAAATTTCGCTCTTTATGGGATTATTTTGACATCAGCTACGATCATTTTATAAGAACAACCGATGAATATCATATTAAAACCGCTCAAAACGCATTTGAAATTATGTTCGCAAACGGCGATATTTACAAAGGCGAATACGAAGGATATTATTGTGTGAGCTGTGAAAGTTTTTTTCCTGAAACACAACTGATTGACGGAGAGTATTGCCCTGATTGCGGTAAAAAAACTCAAATTATAAAAGAGGATAGCTATTTTTTCAGATTGTCAAAATACACGGACAGACTTCTAAAATGGTATGAAGATGAAGAAAATTGCATTTTACCGCGTGGCAAAAAAAATGAAGTCATAAGCTTCGTAAAAAGCGGACTTAAAGATCTTTCAATCACAAGAACGAGTTTTGATTGGGGTATAAAATTACCGGAAAAGCTTAATGATCCTAAACACGTAATGTATGTATGGCTGGACGCGCTTATAAATTATCTATCAGCACTTGGATATACACAAAACGGCGAAAAAATGGATTTTTGGAATGACACAATTCATATTGTAGGCAAAGATATTTTACGTTTTCACGCCGTTTATTGGCCTGCATTTTTAATGAGTTTGGGGCTTCCGCTGCCAAAACACATAGCAGCCCATGGCTGGTGGACAAGAGACGGTAAAAAAATGAGTAAATCGATAGGCAATGTCGTAAATCCGAAAGAGGTGGCGGATGCTTACGGATTGGAGCAATTCAGGTATTTTCTATTGCGCGAAGTTCCTTTCGGACAAGACGGCGATTTTAGCCAAAAAGCGATTATTTCACGCATAAACTCGGAACTTGCAAATGATTTGGGAAATTTGTTGAACAGAATCATCGGTATGAGCGAAAAATATTCAAATTTTAAAATAAACTCAAAAGATGTTTTGAAATTTTACACAGATGAGATGAATGAGACAAAAAACTATTTAAAAAATGCTGTTGAAAATTTAGAAGAAGTAGCTACGAGCAGGTATTTGGAAGAGCTTTTTAAAGCATTAAATCTTGCTAATTCAAGTATCACAAAATATGAACCTTGGAAAATGATTAAAAACGGCGAAAATGAAAAAGCGCTCGCGCTTGTAGCTTTAGTTGCAAATATTTTAGCAAAAGTCGCTGTGTTATTAAGCCCTGCAATGCCGCAAACTGCAAAAAAAATAGCAACTGCGTTAAATTTTAAAATAAATACCGCCATTTATAATAAAATTATCGTAAATGGCGAATTGCTGGATTTTTTAGCGCAAAAAACGCAGCCTCTTTTTAATAAAGTGGAACATGAGTTAATGGCAAAACCTACAGAAGAAGCGAAAACAAAAGAGCAAAATACTGAAAAATCGACACAAATAAAAATAGATGATTTTAAAAAATGCGAAATAAAAGTAGGCACGGTCTTAGAATGCGAAAATATCGAAGGCAGCGAAAAATTATTGAAATTTAAAATAGATCTTGGCGAGAGTGCGCCACGCCAAATCATAAGCGGAATAGCGAAATTTTATGAAGCGAAATCGCTAATCGGTAAGCAAGTTTGCGTATTGACAAATCTAAAACCGGCTAAAATTTTCGGACACATAAGTGATGGCATGATTTTAAGCGCGGAAAGTTCTGAAAATGGCGAACGAAAACTTACTTTAATCGGTACTCACGCAAACACAAAAAATGGAGCTGTGATAGGATAAATGGACATTTTAAATCTAAATAGACTGGTTTTCGGTGAAATTTTAGGAACGCCTGCGATTAGCAGAATATCCGGTTTTACTTTTACTCCGCACAAAAACTGCAAAAATCTTGCATTTATCGCCTTAAACGCCACGCAAAACGATATAAAAACAGCTGTTTTAAACGGCGCATATGCGGTGATTTTTGATAAAAATTTAGATTTAACAGGCGACGACGAAATCGCCTACATAAAAGTAAATGATATAAATCTTGCAATTTCTCGCCTGATAACCTATTTCATAGCGTTAAAAAGTATAAAATTCGTGAAAATCAGCGAATTACAAAAAGATTTATTTAAAATTTTAAGTTTTCCAAAAAAATTAACATTTGCTCCTGATAATGAAGCCGAACTGCTTTTAAATGTTTATGAAATTGAAAATGAGACGATTTTTTTATGCAGCGATGAAATAATACTGAAAAATTTCGGTGGAAAATTTGAACAAATCTTACAGAATTTTGAATATGAACTGCTTTTTAAAGGTTCTATTTTTTTTACAAGTTTCATTTTTGACGAAATTTATTATCCTAATTTATCAATTTCAAGGTTTTTTTTACCGGAACTTTGTGGTATAATATCATTTTTAAACAAACATAAAATTGTTTTTAAAATCAAAGATACTAAAAGTTTAGCTCATTTTGAACCGATTTTTGTAGATAAGTTTTTACAAATTCATCCATTTGGCGAAACTTATCACGCATTTTTAGTCGAAAAAGACAAAGATGTTTTTGTAAAAGCCGCGTGGTTTTTAAGGAGCGAGTTCAGCTCAAATATCGTTATTTGCGCTCCTTGGAACGAAGATTTCGGCGAATTGAAAATAGACTTTAGATTTTCAAATCTTAGCGCATTGCAAAATATCGGTGAATTTCATTACGCACTGATTTACGGTGATAAAGATGAAATTTTGCAAAATTTGACAACTTTTAAACAAACAGTAAGTTCACTTAAATTCTAGGAGAGAAAATGAAAAATTTAAAATTTTTAGTTTTATTTTTACCTTTATTATGCTTTTCAAGCGATTTTTGCAAAAGCGAGTTCGGACAAAAATTTACAAAGCAATTCAATCAAAATTTGCCAAAAAATACCCGAAATTTTGAAAGTCTAATTGATTTCAAATGTGAAAATGAGAAATTTATACTTACTTATAAATTAAAACAAGGCGAACAAATAAACTTTGATCCGCTAAACAAAGATCAAGTTGCAGCAGTTTCACAAATAAAACAAATCTTTTTAGATGATTTATATTGTTATGATGAAATTTATGCGCCGATTTCCACATTTATCAAAGAAATTGATGAAATTTATCTATTGGAAGATAATAAAACTTATATGAAAATAAGTACCAATAAAAATAAATGCCAATTTTAAAATTTACAATTTAAAATTAAAATACCGCAAATTTTAAAAGGAAATTTATGAAAAAATCAATAGTTTTATTTTTTTGCGCTTTAAATCTTAATGCCGGTCCGCTTGATTTTGAGACACTTAGTGCCGATTTTACTCAAAGCGTGCAAAGCGGAGAAGCTATGATAAAATATACAGGCAACTTCAAAACAACAAAAAATCATGCATTTTGGCACTATCAAAGTCCGAATTTAAAGGATATATATTTCAGTTTGGATCGCATCGTAATAATCGAACCTGAATTAGAACAGGCAATAATGACAAAAGTACAGGAAGCGCCGAATGTTGCTGAAATTTTAAAAAATGCAAAGTTAAAAAACGGATCTTACAAAGCTGAATTTGACGGAATAGAGTATTTTATAAAATTTGACAATGATAAATTAAAAAGCATAAACTATACCGATAAACTTGATAATAAAATTGTATTAAATTTCTCAAATGTAGATAAAAACGGCAAAATTCCAAACGAAACTTTTGTTCCAAAAATTCCTCAAAATTTTGATATTATAACTCAATAAAAAAAGCGCACAAAAAACGTGCGCTTAAAGTATTAAAAATAAAAAATCTTAATGTTCTTCGTCTACTACGACAGCACCAGCCAAATAAACGTAACTTAAAACCATAAAAATGAAAGCTTGCAAAATAGCCATAAAGCTTAAAAGCGCATAAGGTATCATAGGAACCAAAACAGGCGCTAGTGTAAGCATAACAAGTAAAAACAGATCGTCGCCTTTAATGTTTCCGAAAAGACGGAATGATAATGAAATAATTCGAGAAAGATGCGAAATAACTTCAATCACAAACATAAACGGAGCTATAGCTTTAACAGGACCGCAAAAACCGGCAAAATATTTTATAAAACCTTTTTCTCTAATGCCTTCAAAATGATAATAAAAAAATACACAAAGTGTAAGTGAAAGCGTAAGATTTAAACTGGCTGTAGGTGCTTCAAAACCAGGAATTAATCCGATTATATTGCTTAAAAATACAATAAAACCGATTGTTGCGATAAGCGGCATATATTTTCTTGCAAGTTTTTCACTACCCATAGCGTCCTTACCAAGCGCTATAACGCCGCTAAGATATGCCTCGATAATATTTTGAAGACCACGTGGAACCAAGCGCATAGATTTAGTAACTACAACTGCTATAAACATCGTAATAGCCACAACTAAAAGAAAGTGAAAAATATAAATCGCCGTGTGATCATAACCGAACAACGAACCCCAAAAAAGAAAAATATCTTTTAACATCAACAAACCTTAAACATAAAAATTTCAGTATTTTATCAAACAAATCGTTAAATTTTGCTTTAAAAATCAGGCTTTAAAATAAAAGTCATAAACAAGTTTTAAAGTCGTCAAAAATACCACAAAAAGAAATATCGCTTTTATAAATTTTGCATCTTTTTTGATAGCCAGATTCGATCCGAAATATCCGCCAAGTATTTGACCTGCCGCCATACAAAGTCCTACAACCCATAAAATTTGTCCGCCTACTAAAAAAACTGCCAAAGATACTATATTTGAGACGAAATTTAAAACTTTTGTATGCGCAACCGCTTTTTTCATACCAAGTCCCAATAAACCGATCAATGCAAAAGTCCAAAATGAACCTGTTCCCGGTCCGAAAAATCCGTCGTAAAAACCAAGTGCAACTCCAAAAACAGTATAAAATACTTTTATACTCATTTTCGCCTTAACTTCATTTACACCAAGATTCGGCGAAAAAATTGTATAAATTAAAATTGCAAAAAGCAAAACAGGAATTATATAATTCAAAAATTTGGCATTTACGAAAAGCACTAAAGTAGTCCCGATAACGGCTCCTACGAATGTCCAAAATATTCCTACCCAAATTTCTGAAAAATTTACAAAACCTTTTTTTGCAAAATTCGCAGCCGCCGTAAAAGTGCCGAATACTCCTTGAAGTTTATTTGTAGCAAGAGCAGCGTGTGGCGGAATTCCGGCTGCAAGCAATGCCGGCAAACAAATAAGCCCTCCTCCGCCTGCAATAGCGTCTATAAAGCCGCCGAAAAAAGCGGCTACAAAAAATAAAATATAGTGATAAATCTCAAATTCCATTTTATTACCTTTTTTATTTTGAATTTTTTAAAATTTCGCCGATTTCGCCGCTTTGACCCAATCTATAAAGCGCAAAATCATATTTTATCGGATCGTTTGCATCAAATTCGCGCAAGTTTTGAGTGATTTGCATAACAGACTTAAAATCATAACTTTTTCGTTTGCAAAGTCCTAAAGCAAGGCAGACACGGTGTGTATGTACGTCAAGCGGAATAAGCAAATCTTTTTTATCGATTTTGGAAAACAGCCCCAAATCAATGTCGCTATCTCTCACCATCCAGCGCAAAAACATATTATAGCGTTTATACGGGCTTTTAGGTTCGTCTTCAAAAGCGCGACCGAAAAAAAACTCATAACCTTGCGAACGATAGTCATTTAACGAATAAATCGTTTTTATCAAATTATTTATGCCGTCAATGATTTGAGTGCTATTTTGCATACCTTTTAAAATTTCTTCTTCAATACTGAAATTTTGCGAAAAACGCTTCAAAGTTATAAAAATTTCAGCCGTATCGCGAGAATTTTCAAAGCGGTATTTCAAAGCGTTCATAGACTTTTTTATTTCTTCATCGCTTTTTTTAAGCAAATCAAAATCAAGTTTTTTAAGAAATTTTACAATAAGTCCTGCATTTCCATAAGCGAAAAGAGCGCAAATTAGCGCTATAATATCGTTATTTTGCACTTTTGCCACTTGTAAAGGATCTGGCGCATTAAATAAATTTTCATCACAATTTTTAAGATTTGCATGAAAATCCAAAAGCTCTTTTAAATTTTTCATTTTCTCTCCAAATAACTTAAACTCGTAGCCCCGAATTTACGCATTTTTATACATTCAAAATCAGCAATTTCGCTTGGAATTTTAATCTTGCTCATATGCTCGATACAAATCATTTTTACATTTTTAAATTCGCTTACATCGGCCATTAAAGTCAAAATTTTCTCATAAATTCCATCAAATCCTCGCCTGATTTCAAACGGCGGATCAAAATAAAGAATAATTTCATCTTCCAATTTTGACAGGCATTGCGGCAATTTTTCAAAGCAATCACCCAAAATCGCGCAATTTTCACCAAAGTCGGCGCCCGTAATTTTAATAAAATTTTGTTTTAAAATTTCATAAGCTTTTTTATCTTTTTCAATAGCAATTACAGCTTTTGCACCGTTGCTTAAAGCTTCCAGCGCCATAACACCGCTCCCGCCGAAGCACTCTATAAAAACGCGTCCGCTAAGTTTGAAACGAATCGTATCGAAAAATGAACCTTTTACAAGATTTTTTGTGCTTCTTGTAGTTGCAAGACTTGGAAGCGTGAGTTTTTTCCCACGAAAAATTCCGCTGCTTATAACCGCATTAAGCATTATTTTTCCTTAAAATTTCCAAAATTTCGGCTTTAAAATTTTCAAATTTTTCTAAAATTTGACTTTCCAAACTGCTTGACACGCTGAAATTTTGAGAATTTTGAATTGTAAAATAGAATTCGCTCAAGGCATCTTTAAGCTGTTCGGGCGAAAAAGGAATCTTTAGATAAGCGGAATTTTCTCCAACCAAAAATGCCTTCTTTTGCGTATTTTCGGTATCATCAGTAACGACAAAATCACATTCATTTTCATTGCTAAGATATTTATCCAAGAAAAGTTCAAAAGTCTTTTGAAGCACGATACAGCTGCATTTTACACAAATTTTCATTTCATCCCCTAAACTCTATCATATTAAAACGTGAAAATTCATTTAACAGGTGGTTTAATTGAAGTTTTGCATTTTCATATGCGGTTTTTGAATGTTTTAAAAACATTTCCAAAATTTCTACGGCGCCAAAATCGACAAGAGCTGTGCTTTGCTTTTTAAAATCAAACATTTTTGAAGAATTTTCTTCAAAAGCCGCCTTTAAAATTTCAAAATTTACATCATATGTAATATCGCTGACGCCGTAAAATTCGCTTAAATTTTCAATTTCAAAAAAATCAAAGACTTCATGTTTTTTATAAACTCTTAATGAAAAATCATTTTTTGCGCGCATTTGACCATAATCAAACGCTATAAATGCAAAATTTTCGGCACTTTTTCGCATATCGTTTGCAAAATCAAAATAACCAAGCGGAATTTCACCTTTTTTAATTTTGAATTTTTGCGCAAAATCTAAAATTTCATCATCAGCTTTTTTAAATTCATATTTGTGATTTTCTACAAAAAGAATTTTATCAACGTCTAAAATTTCACATTTAAAGGCGTCAAAAAGTTCGTTTGCTATGAAAATTGCATTTTTAAATTTCGCTTTATCAAACGAGCTGAAATACGAAATTTTAACTTCATCGCCGAATCTTTTTTTAAAATTTTTATTTTGCAAGTTTCTTAAATTTTCATGCGGTTCAATAATCGCAAACTCAAAATTCGCAAGCCTTTCAGGAATGAACGTAAAAATTCCTTGTATAATGTCGGCAAGCAAATAACCTTCATTTGCACCGATTTCCACAACAAAAATTTTACCTTCAAAATTATTTGCCAATTCCGAAATTCTTTTTGCAATGCAAATTCCAAAAAGCGAGCCTACGCTTACAGCAGTATAAAAATCGCCTTTTTTACCGATAGGCGTGGCTTTAGCATAATAATTTCCATTCAGCCACTCCTCAAAATAATCGCTAAATTTCATCAAGTGCTTTACAAAGACGCGATATTCCCTCTTTAATATCACTTTTTTTGATATTTAAAGGCGGTAAAAATCTTAATGTTTTATTTCCGCTTTTTAAAATTAAAACTCTGTGCTTTAAGGCATTTGTGTAAATTTTTGAAAGATTATTTGCATCTTTCAGAACAAGACCTTGCATAAGCCCAAGACCGACGCGTTTTTCAAAGATTTCAGGATAAAGCTCAACTAATTTATTAAGTTTTTTTTCAAATCTTGAAATTCTTCGCGCAAGTTTGCCTGATTTTTGTAAATTTTCAAGCTCGTTTAAAACAGCCAAAGACGTATTTGTCGCAAGAAAGTTTCCGCCAAAAGTGCTACCGTGATCGCCTGGAGCAAAAATGTCTTTATCGCAAACGCAAGCTCCTATCGCAACGCCACCGGCCAAACCTTTTGCAAATGTAATAATATCAGGAGTTATACCGTAAATTTGAGACGTCGCAAATGCTCCCGTGCGATAAACACCACATTGAACCTCATCGGTTATTAAAAGTAGATTTTTTCCCTTTAAAACCTCCGCAAGTTTTACGACTTTATCCACTTCAAGCGGCTTTATTCCACCTTCTCCTTGAATCAGTTCTATCATTACGGCAACAGTTTTTTCATTAATGTTTGAAATTATCTCATTAATATCGTCAAAAAATTTAAAACCGTCTATGTAAGGAGCAAAAATGTCAGGATGAAATTTATCTTGTCCTGTAGCTTTTAAAGTAGCCATTGTGCGACCGTGAAATGAATTTTTAAGAGTTAAAATTTCATATTTTTTTTCTTTAAAATTTTCGGTGCCGTATTTTCTTGCAAGTTTTATAGCGGCTTCATTCGCCTCAGCTCCTGAATTACAGAAAAATGTATAAGTATGGCGTTTTAAAAGTTCACTTATCTTTTGCGCCACTCTTTCTTGAGACAAAATTCTATATAAATTTGAACTGTGAATAATTTTACCACTTTGTTCGCAAATTGCATTTACAACAGCTTTGTTTGCGTGTCCTAAAGAATTTACACCGATTCCTGCAGCAAAATCAATGAATTCCCGACCCTTATCATCAATAACTCTAGCGCCTTTACCACGCACAAAAGCAATATCAGCTCTGACATAGTTATTCATCAAAAAACTCATTTTTCATACCTCACTTCCGGCAAATGCCAAGATTTATAATATGCAAACATCCTGAAAATCACACCTGCAGTAAACAGCAACATAATAAAATATATATTTGTAGCGCCAAATTTATCCATAAAAAAATAAATAAACCCTACAAGCATACTTATCGTGCCGTAAAGCCCGGTATGAAGCATCCATGGTATTTCATTCAAAAGAACATCTCGTAAAATACCGCCTCCGGCTCCATTACAAAATGCCAACAGAATAACTCCGAAAATATTATATTCATAATGTAAAGCAACCATCGCACCGACAATAGAAAAACTAACCAGATCAATGGCATCACTCATAATAAAAAGCGGCTTTTTTTCGATTTTTTCATGCTTACTGACTTTATAAAATTTCATAACACCGCAAAAAATAATCATAATAATTACGTTCAAACCGGGCAAATAATGCGTAAATGAATATATCGGTCTGCCTACTATCATATCACGTAAAATTCCGCCGCCTAAAGCCGTCAAAAAAGAAGCTATAAAAATTCCGAGCCAATCACATTTTTTGCGAACCGCAAATAAAAATCCGCTCACTGCAGCCGAGGCGATGCCGATATTTTCTAAAATAAGCAAAATATCTACGCTCAATTAAATGCCTTTTTTATTTAAAATCAATGTTGTATTCTATAATAAATTGATTGAAAATTTAATAAATTTATTAAAAATTTATAAACTATATGGTATAGTAAAATCTTTTTAAAATACAAAAGGAGCTTATTTTATGGCGACTTCCAAAGATATTTTCAGTCAAATCGAGAAATTTTTCAGTGAAAATCAAAAAAATTATGTAACTTTTGAGCGTTTAATTAAATTTTTTGATAAAGCGCCAACATCCACTCAAGTAAAAAAAATTGAAGATTTGGCGAAAAATTTTAAAATCAAGCTTATTTCGTCGGCAGAAATTGCAAAGATAAAAAATATTGAAGATTTAAAGCGTATCAAAGAACGTGAAAAAAAAGCGAAAAGCGAGCTTGAAAAAAACGATGATTTTGATATCGCAAGTGATAATGAACTTTTGGAATGGAGTCGCTCTGATAGTCCAGTGCGTATGTATTTACGAGAAATGGGCGCAGTTGATTTGCTGAAAAAAGAAGAAGAAATCGAAATCAGTAAAAAAATAGAACTTGGCGAAGATATCATAATTGACGCATTTTGTTCGGTACCTTTTTTAATTGATTTTATTTTGGCTTACGAAGAGCCGCTTATAAACCGTGAACGCCGTGTAAAAGAGCTTTTCAAAAATTTCGATGAAAATGAAGAAGAGGAAAACGAAGAAGAAATCGAAGAGGATGAAGAGAATGAAGAAGAAAACGCGGCAAATAAAAAAGCTAAAATTTCAAGACGCAATGATAAACGAGCTGAAAAAGTAATGAAAAGCTTTAAAGCGCTTGAAAAAGCAAAAAAAGACTGGGTAAAATATGCAGACAAAAATAAGTCGGATATTTTTGATATGAATAAAAAAACATTGCTTCAAAAATTAAATCTTACATTTAAAAAGAAAATTTTAAAAGAAAAATTGATGGATTTGGGACCTACCAGCAAACTGATAACCGAAATTGTAAAATCAATTGAAAAGGCCCTAAAAAGCGATACTGAATTTGCACGCGAATTAAAACGGCTTGAATATAAAATTCCGCTTATAAACTTGCCTGATCACAGAAAAAGGCACGAAGAAATTTTAAAAGATATAATTTCTCTTTCAAAAGATGAAATTTCTCAAATGGTATTTGAAAATACAACCGTTTCAACATATATGGATATAAAACGACTTTTCCAAACACGCGAAGCCAGTAAACAGGGATTTAACATCGATCCGGATCGTTTAAAACAAATTTTGGAACAGATAAAACGCGGTAAGAAAATTTCCGATGAAGCAAAATCTTTGATGGCAAAATCTAATTTACGCCTTGTTGTAAGCATCGCTAAACGCTATACAAATCGAGGTCTTCCGTTTTTAGATTTAATTCAGGAAGGAAATATCGGACTTATGAAAGCTGTAGATAAATTTGAATACCGAAAAGGATATAAATTTTCTACTTATGCTACCTGGTGGATTCGTCAGGCAATAAGCCGTGCAATTGCTGATCAAGCACGCACAATCCGTATTCCAATCCATATGATTGAAACTATAAACAGAATAAATAAAATTAATAGAAAATATGTCCAAGAAAACGGGAAAGAGCCCGATATCACGATTTTGGCCAAAGAAGTGGGGCTTAGTATCGATAAAATCAAACAGGTAATTAAAATAACAAAAGAGCCGATTAGCCTTGAAGCTCCTGTCGGTAACGAAGATGACGGAAAATTCGGCGATTTCGTAGAAGATAAAGGAACTATTTCTCCGATTGATCAAATTTTGAAAAACGATTTGAAAGAACAAATAGACAAAGTTCTGGATCAATTGAATGAGCGCGAAAGAGCGGTAATTCGTATGAGATTTGGACTTTTAGACGATGAAAGCGACAGAACATTGGAAGAAATCGGCAAAGAACTAAGTGTAACAAGAGAACGTGTTCGTCAAATCGAAGCAAGCGCCATAAAAAAATTAAAGCACCCGAAAGTCGGTCGCGATCTTAAAAAATATATAGAAAGTTGAATTTTAAAAATTTTATAGTGAAATTTTAAAAGTTTCACTATAAATACTAATTTTAAATTGCCGACAAAATATAAAATTTCAATCGACTTTTACTCTTAAATTTTTACCGAAATAACTACGCGGATTTTATCCTTTAATGAAATTTTATATTCAAACTCACACTTTTTTAAACTTAAATTATAAATTCTATACATTTATATTTAAAGATTTTTTACTCTAATAAAATTAAATTTATTAACGAATTTTGTTAAGATAATTTTTTATAAAAACAGCTTTTGAAAACAGAATATAATCGCATCTTTTTAAAACTTTTAAAAAATACATTTTTATGATTTAAAAAATTTATTGATGCGACATAAAATTAATCGCTAAAAATTTATTTTTTATTTTAACATTGCAAATGCGCAAAAACGCGATTTAGTATGGTTTCTACGATATGAATAAAATTTCTCATCACAATGCGTACAAATTTTACTTATTTGTATTTTTGTAATTGAAAGTGCACTAAATTCGGCTTTTATAGCTTCAATCATATCAAAATTCCTTAAATTTTGCGCACAACGAAATTTTTCAAACTCACCGAGATTTAAATCTGAAATTTCATAGCAGTTTCCTTTTATATTCGGTCCTATAAAAGCCTGTAAATTGCAAATTTTTGAACCGTAATTTTTACTCATCTCAAACGCCGTTTTACTTACAATTTTTTGCATCACACCTTTTCTACCGGCATGAATTGCTGCAACTGCGCCTTTTTCTTCATCAATAAGCAAAATCGGAGTACAATCAGCTAGTAAAACACAAACACAAACGCCTTTTAAATTTGAAATAACGGCATCAAATGCAGGAAAGATCTCAAAGTTTTTTCCATTGAAATTTTCCAAAATTTTATAATAATACGCCAAATTTTTCTCATTTAAAATAAAAATTTTATCACTGTGAATTTGATTTAAAAATATTAAATTTCTAGGCGCTATTTTAAGCGTTTCAGCCAAATTTTCTCTATTTTTTAAAGCTTTGCTGATATCGCCGTTAGTGTGAATTGCCAAGTTTCCGCAATTTTTGTTGCTCCAACCTAAAATAGCTTGTTCGGTATTTAAAACAGGTTTGAAAATCGCTCGACCTGTTCCCAAGTTAACCCTTTTTTAAAATTTAGCGCTCTTGCTACATATCGCATCAAAAGATCGGTTTCTACATTTACTTTTCTACCAATATGAAACTCACCAAATAGCGTGTTTTTCATCGTTATTGGAATAATTGTAAGGCGAATTTCGTTTATTTGATCCATTATTTCATTTATTGTTAAACTGATACCATCGATTCCGATAGATCCTTTATTTGCTACAAATTTCATAGCTTCAGGCGTTAAACGCACAAAAAAATCGGTGCCGTTTTCGTTTTTGTTTATTTTCGTTATACTACCTATAAAATCAATATGACCTTGAAGTAAATGCCCGTCTATACGATCTCCTAAACACATAGCAGGCTCTATATGAACTCTATTTTTAAAATTTTCCAATGCCAAAATTTTACGCGTTTCGGCTGAAAGCTCTACACAAAAGCCGTCGTTAAAAAGTTTTACAACGCTTAAGCAAGCGCCGTTTACAGATATACTATCACCTAAATCAGGTCTGTATTTTGCCTTTAAATTTAAAAAATTTCCACTAAAACTTATAACTTCAGCGATTTCTCTAATCAACCCGTTAAACATCAAAACTCTTTTTATAAACAAATCCGCATTCACTAACTAAATTTTTATCACTTTGCGCGACATCTCCGCAAGTTGTCAAAAAATCACCCGTAATTGCTGAGTTTATACCGCCGTTTAGCGCTGTTTTGACTCTATTTTTAAGATTATTTCTACCGCCTGCAAGACGCAAAAAAACGTGCGGTAAAATAAGCCTGAAAATCGCAATAGAACGCAAAATTTCATCTACACAAAGCGGAGCGGAATTTTCAAGCGGAGTGCCTTTTATAGGAGTTAAAATGTTAATCGGCACGGAGCTTACTTTAAGATTTTTCAGTTCATAAGCCATATCAATGCGATCTTTTAAACTCTCGCCAAGACCGAAAATTCCGCCGCTACATACATCAAGACCGACACAAAGTGCTGATTTTATCGTATTTATACGATCATCATAGGTATGAGTGGTGCAAATTTTAGGAAAAAATTTGCGAGAAGTTTCCAAATTATGATGATACGTTTTTACGCCCGATTTTTTAAGTTCGGCTAAAATTTCTTTACTGACGATGCCGAAAGAGGCGCAAAGATGAAATTTGGTATGGCTCTTTAATTTTTTATAAATTTCTATAACTTTTTGCAAATCATCCTTTTTATGTAATCCTTTTCCACTTGCCACCAGCGAAAAACGCGCAACACCAGCATCATCATTTAATTTTGCAAGAGGCATAATTTTTTCAAAAGGCAAAATATCGTAGATTTCGCACTTTGTATCAAAATGTGCCGATTGCGCGCAATATTTGCAGTTTTCAGAACATTTTCCGGATTTTACATTTATAATGGAGCAAAAGTTAAAATAATTTCCGCAAAATTTAGCTCTCACTTCATTTGCAGCTTCTAAAAGTTCATTTAACGGCGCATTTTCAAGCTCGTAAGCATCTTCTATACATAAATTCCGCCCGTCTAAAATTTGATTTTTTATTTTTTGCAAATCCATTGTTTTTCCTTTAATTCATTATATCTAAATTTTATTAAATTTTTGATATAATTAAAATTTTGATTTTAAGGAAAAAAATGCAATATGATATAATCGTAATAGGTGGCGGACATGCCGGAATAGAAGCGTGTTTGGCTGCTGCAAGAATGGGCGCAAAAACACTTTTAATTACAATTTTAGCGGAACAAATCGGAGCTGCCAGCTGTAATCCTGCAATCGGCGGTCTTGCAAAAGGACATTTGGTAAAAGAAATTGATGCGCTTGGCGGTCAAATGGGCGTTTGCACTGATTTTGCAGGTATTCAGTTCAGAACTCTAAATGAAAGCAAAGGTCCTGCAGTTCGCGGTTCGCGCGCTCAAATAGATATGGATAGATATAGAATTTTTATGCGAAATGTTTTACTCAACACGTCTAATTTAAATATTTCGCAGGAAATTGCAACTGAAATTTTAACTGAAAATGACCAAATAAAAGGCGTTAAGACGCATTTGGGAAATGTTTATGAAACAAATCGTTTAATAATAACCACAGGAACTTTTTTAAACGGACTTATCCATGTCGGAGAAAATAAATTAAGTGCAGGCAGAGTCGGAGAATTTCCAAGCGTCAGATTAAGCCGAAGTTTAAAAAATTTAGGCTTGAAAATGGGTAGATTAAAAACAGGAACTTGCCCAAGAGTTGATGCTAAAACGATTGATTTTAGTTCTTTAGAACTTCAAAACGGCGATGCACAAGCTCACCCTTTCAGCTTTAAAACAAGATTTTTTGCGAATAAAATTCAAAAATTTACCAAACATTTAAGTAGAAATTTTGATGAAAACGGCAATTTTAATCCAACGCAAATTCCTTGCTATATAACTTACACAAATGAAAAAACGCACGAAATAATAAGAAACAATTTCGATCGCGCTCCGCTTTTTACAGGACAAATTCATGGAATCGGACCAAGATATTGTCCAAGTATTGAAGACAAAATAAACAAATTTGCAGATAGGGACAGGCATCACGTATTTGTCGAACCTCAAACAGCAGAAGCTAGTGAATATTATCTAAACGGACTTTCTACAAGCTTGCCTTATGATGTACAAGTAGAGTTTTTACATTCGGTTAAGGGCTTTGAAAACGCAAAAATTGTAAGACACGGATATGCGATAGAATACGATTTTGTGGAACCTACGGAATTAAAACATTCGCTTGAAACAAAAAAAGTTAACGGTCTTTATTTAGCTGGTCAGATAAACGGCACAACAGGATACGAAGAAGCCGCGGCACAAGGGCTGATTGCAGGCATAAACGCCGCTCTTGACATACAAAATAAAGCGCCTTTAATTTTACGAAGAGATGAAGCTTATATCGGTGTTTTGATTGATGATTTAGTTACAAAAGGGACAAAAGAGCCTTACAGAATGTTTACATCGCGTGCTGAATTTCGCCTGCTTTTGCGAGAAGATAACGCAATTTTTAGATTGTCAGGATACGGACATGATATAGGACTTATAAAAGACTATGAATTTGATGAAATTTCAAGACGGAAAGCGCAAATACAAAAAGGTATAAATTTCTTATTAAACAACGTGATAACGCCTAATAAAGAAAATCTTGCCAAACTGAAAAGCCTTGGAGCTGATGCTATCAGCCAAAATACAACTTGGCAAAAAATCGTAGGCGGCAAAAATTTCAGTGCAGAAAAAATTAGAGAAATTGATTCGATGTTTGTTGATTTTAGCGACGATGAACTAAGCGAAATTCTAACTGAATGTAAATATTATTTTTATATTCAAATGCAAAAAGATGAAGTAGCAAAGATGAAAAATATGCTTAATACTAAAATTCCGACCGAACTTGATTTCAGTAAAATTTCAGGTCTTAGCAACGAAATCATAGAAAAATTAAACAAATTTAATCCGCCGACTCTTTTTGCAGCAAGCGAAATAAGCGGAGTTACACCGGCTGCGATAGATATTTTACATATCTATATAAAGCAATTTAAAGGTAAATAAAATTTGGTAAATACGAAAATTACAAATTTAAAAAAATATCTTTTTAAAAAGCGTATTGAGGCTATTTTAAATAGATTTATCAAAAGTGCAATTGTTGAACCTAAAAGAATTATCAAATATGCTGTAAATTACCTTAAAAACGCCGATAATAAAAGTAAAGATTCTATTTTATCTTATCATAAGATTTGCGGCGCAAAAAATAAATGCTTTAAAAAAACTTTATAAATTAAATAAAAAAGGATAAAAATGACATTTTCACAGATTATTTTGACACTTCAAAAATATTGGAATGAGCAAGGCTGCATTATCGTACAACCTTACGATATGCCAGCAGGCGCAGGAACTTATCACTGGGCGACTTTTTTAAGAAGTCTTGGTAAAAAACCTTGGAAAGCGGCTTATGTCGCACCTTCGCGCCGCCCTACAGACGGAAGATACGGCGAAAATCCAAACCGCCTTGGTGCATATTATCAATTTCAAGTAATTTTAAAACCGAGTCCTGATAACATTCAGGAACTTTATCTGAAAAGTCTTGAAATTTTAGGACTTGATATTAAAAACCACGATATACGATTTGTAGAGGACAACTGGGAAAGCCCGACTCTTGGCGCTTGGGGACTTGGTTGGGAAGTTTGGCTTGACGGTATGGAAATTACCCAATTTACATATTTTCAACAAGTAGGCGGCATTCCTTGCGAACTGATAAGCGGCGAAATTACATACGGTTTGGAGCGACTTGCTATGTATTTACAGGATATTGACAACGTATATGATATCGTTTGGGATGATAACGGCGGTCACAAAGTGCTTTATGGCGATGTGCATAAACAAAGCGAGTTTGAATTCAGTAAATACAATTTCGAGCTGGCCGATACTAAAATGCTTTTTACGCAATTTGACAACTGTTTTAAAGAGTGTAAAAGAGTTTTAGAGCAAAAATATGTTAAAGACGGCGTCGAATTGGATGGTTTAGCACTTCCTGCATATGATTATTGTATGCTTGCAGCTCACACATTCAACGTTTTGGATGCAAGAGGTGCGATTTCGGTGACTCAAAGACAAGATTATATCTTAAAAATCAGAGAACTTGCCAAAGGATGTGCGCTTGCTTACAGCAAAAATTCAGCTAAAATTTCATCAAAAAAAGATGAAAAAGGAAATGCATGAAAATAGCTGAAATTTATGAAATTTTAAACAGTGTTGCACCGTTTGAAATGCAGGAGAATTGGGATAACAGCGGACTTTTGCTTGGTGAAATGAATACACATATAAAAGGCAAAATTTATCTTAGTCTTGATTTGGACAGTGATTTGATTGAAAATGCTGAGGAAAATTCGCTTTTTATAACGCACCATCCGTTGATTTTTGGTGGCATAAAAGTTATAAATCCACTAAAATTTCCCGGAAATTTAATATATAAAATGATAAAGAAAAATATATCTTTGATATCGATGCATACGAATTTTGATAAATGCGTGCTAAATCAATTCGTAGCTACAAAAATTTTAGGTTATGAAATTTATGACAAGAAAGATTTTTTAATATTTATGCGATCTCCTTTTGAAAGTTTCAGCGCGCTTTGCAAAGATGTAAAAGAGAAATTCGAACTTGAAAATCTACGCGTTACGGACAGCAAAAAAAAGATAAAAACTATCGCGTTTTGCACCGGAAGTGGAAGCGAGCTGCTTGATGATTTAGACATTGATTGTTTTATAACGGGAGATTTGAAATATCACACAGCTTTACAAAGTCTGGAAAACAAGATTAGTTTAATCGACATCAACCATTTTGAAAGTGAGCGCTATTTTGGGCTCTCTCTCGCACCTTTCTTGCAAAAATTTAAAAGTCAAGTTATAATTAGCAATTCAAAAAATCCATTTCAATACATTTAAAGGAAAATTATGAATAAATATTTAGAACAACTGGTCCAACTCAGTGAATTCGATAAAAAACTCGATTCTTTTGAGCCGGAAATAAAAAAAGTAAACGCGACATTAAAAGCAAAAAAATCTCAAATAGATGAAATAAATAACGATATGCAAAACATAGAAGCTCAAATAGCCGATTTAAAAAACGAAATCGTACAAACAAATGCTCATATCAGCGAATTTGCAACAAAAATCAAACATGCAAACAAAAAATCAAACTCGATAAAAACTGAAAAAGAGTTAAAAGCGCTAAGCGTGGAAGAAGAAATAGCAAAAGAACAACTTGAAGCCGCAAACGAGGAAATTGAACGATTTGAAAGTTTAAAAGATCGCAAAAGCGAAGAAAAAACAGAGCTTGAAGCCAAAAAAACAGAGCTTGAAAAAGAGTATAAAGAGCTTGAAAAAAGCGTATCAGGCAAACTTGAAAAAATAGAAAAAGACAAAAACAAAGTCGGCGCGCAAAAAGAAAAATTATTAAAAGATGTAAATGAAAAAATTGTTGTATTTTACGAAAAAATACGCAAGTGGGCTGGAAATACAGCTGTTGTACCTGTACGCAAACAAGCCTGCTACGGTTGTTTTATGAAAATAAACGATAAAACTTATTCAGCCGTCGTAAAAAGCGACGATATCGTAACCTGCCCGTATTGCGGCAGAATTTTATATAAAGAAGCCTAGTGTTCTACACACTTTTTACTTTTTTGGCGTGGCTTTTGGCTGCGCCATTTTTACTTTTGGCAAGTATGGCGCGTAAATACCGCAAAAGCTTGCCTGCAAGATTTTTTTTAATAAAAAATCCACCTTTAAAACCAGCTAAAATTCATTTTCACGTTTGCAGCTTAGGCGAAGCTGTAGCGATTAAAAACTTAGCTTTGAAATTTAGCGATTTCAGTGTTTCCGTAATAACAGCGACGGGATTTAACGCGGCCTTGAAATTTTGCAAAAATGTGCGTTTTTTGCCGTTCGAAAATTTTTTGCCGTTTTGGCTAAAAAAATCCGAAATTTTAGTAATTTTTGAAGCCGAACTTTGGCTGAATTTAGTCCGCAGCGCCAAAAAAAACGGCACATTTGTAGTGCTTTTAAATGCCAGAATGAGTGATAGAAGTTTTAAAAGATATAAATTTTTTAAGTTTTATTATAAAAAAGTATTTGAAAATATTGATTTGGTGCTGGCTCAAAGCGATAAAGACGCGTTACGTCTTGAAATTTTGGGAGCTGAAAATATTAAAATTACAGGAAATATAAAAAGTGCAAATTTCAGTAAGCCAACTAAAAATTATGCCAAATTCAAAGAGCGTTTAATAGTCATCGCAAGTACGCACGAAGGCGAAGAAGAACTTGTTTTAAACAACCTTGAAATAAATCAAAACGATAAAATTATCTTAGCGCCAAGACATCCTGAAAGATTTAAAAAAGCTGGCGAAATTTTAGCAAAATATGCGAAAAAAAATGCTCTTAAATTTAAAAAATTCAGTCAAAATTCAGATTTAAAAAGCGAGTGTATTCTGCTTGATACGTTGGGCGAACTTGTAAATTTTTACGCTATTGCCGATGTCGTGATACTTTGCGGCAGTTTTATAAACAATGTAGGCGGACACAATCCTATTGAGCCTGCATATTTTGGCACAAAAATCATAAGCGGAAAATATTTTTATAACCAAAAAGCGCTTTATGGAATTGTAAAAAACATAGAAATTTGTGAAGCGACTGAAATTTCAAAAGCCATAAAAAAATCGCGTCGCAGTGAAATTTTAAACATATCAAATTTAGACGAAATCAAAAAAATAATCGAGGAAAAAAATGGAAAAAGCATATAAACTTTTAGCTAAACAGGAAAATATTTCAAATAATGAAGCAAAAGACTTGATTGACGCAGGTCTGGTGAGCGCAAAGGGACAAATTCTAAAAGTTGCGCGAGCCGAAATGAGTGAAAATACAAAATTCAGCGTGCAAAAGGTTGCAAAACCGGCTATCGTATTTGAAAATGACGATATTTTAGTAGTAAATAAGCCGCCTTTTTTCGTAAGTGAAAAATTGGAAAAAATTTTTAAATTTAAACTTTTAAATCGCCTTGATAAAGAAACAAGCGGCATTGTGCTGCTTTATAAAAATGAAGAATTTAAAGAGCGCGCCATAAAAGAATTTAAAAATATGCGCGTTAAAAAGACATACATCGCAATCGTTCAGGGCATTGTCAGCGAAGAGATGGAATTTGATGAGCCGATTTTAACGATTAAAGGAAAAACAGGTGCATTTTCAAGGATTTCGCCTCACGGCAAAAGCGCGATCACGCGCATTTTTCCACTGATGATAAGCGGTAAAAAATCTCTTGTGAAAATAGAAATTGATACAGGTAGAACTCATCAGATAAGAGTTCATCTCTCAAACGCCGGATTTGGAATAATAGGCGATGAAAAATACGCCAAAAACAGCTCGAAAAGAATGTTTTTACACGCTTATGAACTTGAACTTCTAGACTTAAAATTTCGCGCAAAAATTCCAAACGATTTTAACGTATTCGGATTTGAAATAGGAAAAGAAATTTAAGTTTTCAAATATAAAAATCTGAAATTTAATTCATTTTAATAATTTTAATATTGAAATTTCGTCGGCATTTTAAATTTAAACTGATTTTAAAAACGAAAATCTTTCAGATTTTTAGAAACTGAAATCAAAGAAATTTGACTTTTTATCTTAATGAAAAAAGCGACAAAAATATTTAAAATTTAAAGTATTTAAGAAAAATCAAATTGAAATTTAATTCAGTTTTTTTCAAATAGCCGTTTTAAAGAAATTTTAACATTTTGGTTTAATTGACACTGAATAAAATTTTAAAGTAAAAGATTGTAAAAATAAATTTTTTGAGATAATACTGAAATCCGCGCAGTATAGTTATATCAAGCTTAATAATAGAAAATTTTAACGGCAGATTTAAAGTAAATTAAATCTGTTATATTGCGATAAAAATATTTTTATTTTTATCGCTGATTTTTTAAAAATAATAAATTTCAACGGCAAAAAAAATATTAAATTTTACTTTTAAAATCATCTATAAAATCGTTTTCATTTGCTTTATTATAAAATTTCACTCCGATTATTTTAAAATTCTTATCGTCAATTTCAAAATTAGATTCTATATTAAGTAAAAAACTATTTTTCCAATCATCTTGTTTTAGCAAATTATCGCCTTTTGGTTCTATAAAAATTTGATATGAAAAACTCTCATCTTTTAAAAATAATAAAAAATCAGGCTCGAATCTTGCGCCGTTTTCAAAATCGTAAATAGCTAAATCTCTCTCATTTCGCACAAGATAAAATTCACTATATTTTTCATTCAAATAATTTGCTAATCTTTCTTTTACTAAATTAAATAATTCTTCTTCTTCGCTTGTTCCAAAAAAATTTTCATAAACATACCATTTTTCTTTTTGCGCATTGTGCGTCTTGATTTTTTCGCCGTTTTTTATCTCTTTTTCGATTTTAAAAATTTTGCCAAATTCATAAGCGAAAAATTCCTTTGAGCCTTGAAATTCATAAGTTTTTCCTTTTATATCTTTTTCCAAATGATTTAAAAACTCTATAGCCAAATCGAGACGCTCTTTTGGATTTAATGATTTATCGCTTATATTTATGCTAAATTGCCCGAGATACTCATTGTTTTTTATAAACTCATTCATACTTTTAAGATTTGGCAAAATGCGTTTTAAATTTTTCATACAAAAATATCCGTTATATAAAACAGCATTTTTAATCACATTTTCACCACAAAACTCTACAAAATTTACAGCCTTGATTTTTGCTTGATTTTCAAAACCAGACTTGGAATTTTCATCAAAAGCTTTTTGTAAAACACCAAAACCGCTTTTTGCATCATAACTGAAATTTGATTTTGATAAATCAGTAAAATCGCTTAATTTAGATTGTTTATAATCTTTTTTTACTTTTTTATTCTTATAGACTTTTTTTGATAAAAATTCTTTTGTCTTAAATTCATCTTTAAGCTTTAATTTTAGTGGATTGGATTCTTCTTTTTCTATCAAGCCTATTTCGCTGAGCGCTTTTCTAAGTTCGCTTATATAGTTACTTTCATTTTCACTGTAATAATAAAGAGTCTCTAAATTTCTTAATTCATTCGAAACATCTTCATCAAATTTTCTCTTAAATCTATCACGTTCGTTAAAATCAAACGGAAAATACCTTGCCCCTCGTCCTATAAGCTGTGCCTCGCTAATAGTTGTTCTACCGATTTTTCCTTTATTATTTCCACCACTGTTTTGTCCCTCGTAAAGGCGAACTATATCAAAAAGATTTAGCACGTCCCAGCCCTCATTTAGCTTATCAACCGTAAAAATCGCTCTAATCGGATTATTGTCGTCCTCAAGAGAATTTAAAATTTTTTGATTATTTTCTAAATCTTTATCATTATTTGTGCTGATTATTTTTTTGTGATTAAACTCAACTTTTAAGATTTCAACCAAATCAGTTAAATTGATATTTTTAAAAATATCATGTAAAACTTCAATTTTATTGTTTTTCTTAAACTCGCTTATTTTTGAAGTGTTTAAATTTTCAATCAAATCTATGAAAATTTTCATATTTTCTTCGGATTCTTTGATATTTTTGGATTTAAAAAGCACAACAGGCTTTAAATTTATTTTATATTTAAATGCTATTTTTTGTCTAAATATCGAAACAATTACCGCTTGAAGCATTCTGTCTTTTTTATCTACATCGCTTCTAAAAAGATAGATGTCTTTGCTGAATTTATTTTTTACAAACTCTTTTAAGTCATATTTAAATAGAATTTTATCTTTGTATTTTTCGTTTACGGATAGGTTATCAAGTTCAATTGTAGCACTAAACTCAAGCAGTAAATTTTGACTATTTGACTTAAATATCTTATCAACAGTATTTTCCCAAGTAGGATTAAAATCAAATGTAAGTTGTCCTTTTTTTGTTTTTGCATTTATATGATGCGCTTCATCAGCTATCAAAACGATTTTTTTATCTTTAAAGTCTTCAAAAGTGAGAGAATTTTCTTTTTGTGTGTTTAAATCGCTGAAAAGTCCTTGAATCGTAGTAAAGCAGATATTTATATCATCACTTTCGTTTTCAAAATTGCTGACCGGACTTATTTTTACAAGTCTATTATCTATTATAATTTTATCGTTAAAAAGATACTTATTTGAGCTTTGGTTTATAAAATTTTCTTTTGTTTTTTCAACAATCTGACTTCTATTTACAAAAAATAGAAAATTTCTATAGCCTTTTTCATAAAGATATAAAATAAGTCCCGCCATTATAAGAGTTTTGCCACTTCCTGTCGCCATATTGAAGCATATATGATTTTGTTTTTTTTATATTGACGCTTTCATAATAATAAAAAAATCGCTTAAACGCCTCTATCTGATACTCTCTAAACTCGAATTTAGGATTAAGATTTTCTTTTACAAAGTTGTAAAATTCTTTTGCATCTATTTGCGGCTTGACAAATTCGTTTTCCAACTTCTCATATAAAAACTCACTCATTATAAAAATCCTTATTTAGCTCTTTATCTTTTTGTGAAATTTCATAATTTTCATCTTCTATATCATCTAAATTTACATAAAGCATATTTTTATTTAATATACTTATTAAAAATTCTTTTTGCTCGGCTAAATTAAGCTCTTTAAAATCATCTTTTTTTTCTTTTAAAATTTTACTGTCCGCGTCATAGTTTAAAAATGCCTTTTCATAAATTTCATCATAGATATTTAATATATCTTTGGCTTTTGCATCTGAAATTTTATCTATAAATTTTTGATTAAATTTGGCTAATTCAAAATATATAAACTCACCGCCACCTTGCCAATTTAGTGCTTTACTAACTCCACCTTGTTCGCCGCCAATTACTTTTTTAAGCCTCTCAATACTTACACTTTCTACATAATCCATCTGCTCAATGCCAATATATTGCCTATTCATCTTATGAGCAACTGCTGCAGTTGTGCCACTTCCTAAGAAAAAATCCATTACGATGTCGTTTGGCTGAGTGGAAATTTCTATAATTCGTTTTATTAGAGATTCTGGTTTTGGCGTGGCAAACAAATCAGTATTAGAATTTGAAAAAAGTGCTTTGATTTCTTGTTTTCCTATTTGATTATGTCCACATTCATCATATTTCCAAAAAGTTTTTGTAACAATACATTTGCACTTCGCTTAAAAATTGCTTTATTTGTGGTTTAGAATCTTTGTTTTTGCCAAAATAAATTCTATTGTCTTTTAACATTTTTTCATAATTTTCTTTTGATGTTTGCCCAACAACTCCCGCTTGGCGGATAAACTATCTTTCCGCTTGGTGTGGTTACAGGATAATCATAATTTGCTGTGTAAGTTTTAACTGAAAATCCACCAGCTTTCCATCTACCTCTTGGGTCGTTATCTGAATTTGTATATCTAGAATTTATTTCCTCTGTTCTAGGCAATAAATTTGGTTTCCAAATTTCTTTTTTTAGCATAAATCAGAATAAAATCGTGGTATCACTTAACCATTTTGCATCATTTGCAGGTGAGTATTTCTTTTCCCAACAAATTGTATTTACAAAAAATTCTCTCTCCCAAAAATTTCATCCATTAAAACTTTTAAATATGCCTGTTCATTGTCATCGCATTGAACAAAAATCACGCCATCATCTCGTAAAAACTCACGCGCTATTTCAAGGCGATTTTTCATAAAGGTTAGCCAAGTGGAGTGGTTAAAGTTATCGTTATAATTAAAGCTGTCATTTCCTATATTGTAAGGAGGATCTAAGACTCTCACTATTTGGATACAATTTAATACGTGAATTCTGTAACCATTATTTTAGAGTTTTGCACACTCTCTTGTTATATAAAAGGTATAAAAAAAGACGATATTGCAATCTCATATCGTCTCATACCTGTTATTTCATTTTCTTCTAAGTCTTTTAAACTTATACCATTTTCAGTTTTCCAATGTGTTTTTCCATTTGCGTTAGTTCCTAAAACAAAGGCAGCTGCGTAGGATGAACTATTTAATAGCAAGATTAAATTTAATAAAGTAGGATTCTTTTTCCTTCTTTGTTAGTAGAGCTCTTTCCAAGTATTGCTCCCAACGAACTATCTAAGGATCAAGAGTGTATTTAACAAATTCAAGCGACTGCTGTTCTATATTTGAAAATGATGACTTCTCCAAATCTCCAATCATATGAGGTGGTATTCTGAATATCATTGCTATCTCATTTAACTGTAACTTTCTTGTTTACAAAAACTGGGCCTCACTTGGCGCTATGGCTATTGTTGGTATTTCATCCCTTCTTCAAGTACAGCCACTTTGTTGGCGTTTTTAGGCCCTTGAAAGGCTGTATTCCAGAATCTCTTACTCTTTCTGGATCTTTGATAATACCTGTATGCTCTAAAACCCCACCTGGCTGTGCTCCATTTTGAAAGAATGACGCTCCGTAATCTTCACAAACCATAGCCATACCAATAGCATTTTTGCCATGATAATTGGTGAGTATCCAATAAGACCATCAAATCCAAGTCCAGGTATATGAAGGACATCTTCTTTTAAAAGATAAACTTCTTCTGATTTGTGATTGTATTTATAGAAGATTTCTCCATCTTATAAACTTCATCATATGATTTACTCTCAAATTCATTTTCCAGAATTTTTCCTTGGTAACTTGGATGAAATGCAAGCACTCTTTTATCTACGCCCTCGTATTTCAGTAGATAGGCATAAGATATGTTTTTATTATCTCTTTGATAATCTAAATAACAATATTCTTTGATATTTACAACATACTTTGATAGATTTCTTTTTACTTTTTTTGATAATCTGTAATTTCCATTATCTAATTCTATATACTCAGGGTTTGTCTTGACAAAATATCCATCTATAAAACAATAATTTCCCTTTTCAATCCAAACTTTAAGGTTTTGATTGTTCTTGACTAATTTATAGGCTTCCTCAGACTTCAATCTAATATATTCTTTAACCCTTGATTCTACATCGGTAAAGTGACTGGTATCGATATATTCCTCGAGCTTGCTTGTTACATCAAGCTCCATAACCCTATATTTAGCTGATATTTTAGAAACTTTAAAAAAGTCACTAAGTTCAGTTACTAAATTTTCACCATTATATCCTCTATTGTTTTTATTTGATTTAGCAATTTCCATAGCTTTTAATATAAACATTTCTTTTGGCATCAAGATTCTTGGAGCTAGCCTTACAGCTTGCCACTCTAACCAATATATCTGATTCTTTTTAGTCCTGGATTTTTCTGAAGGCTCATAAAGCTCATCTGATTTTCTGCACATTATTGGATAAAAGGTATCCATAACTTTTCTATTTTTCAATTCTAAAATATCAAAAAACTTCCTATCTTTTTCCCAATGGATTGCCTCATGAATTAAAGTATTTCTCATTGAACCATTACCGTATAGTTCTTCTGAGTCTGAATCTACAAGTATCGTTCCCTTTGGATAATGTTTATTTATAAATATATCATTCTCTTTATCATAAATCTTAATTTCGCTGTCTAATAATAAACAGCAACCATAAATATCAAGGTTTGCTGACAAAGACGCATCAATTATATTCAAGCCCATCTTTTTTTCTATTATTTCTTCAACTGGTATAGCCATAGGCTTTGTAAGGGCTTCTTCGCAATATTTATTCAAAAATTTTGTAGCATAATCATCAAGTCTATTTTTACCAATAATCAATGCGCCTGTTTTATGGTTAATATCATATACATCGCTAGATGTTTTTCTCTTCATTGCCAGCATACTTTTCTACATAATCTAATGGCATTTCTGATAATAATTTTCTAGACTCTTTCCAAGTTGGATAAAATTCTTCTACCAAAGCATGAAATCTATTAGTATGATTTTTTTCCATCAAATGTACCAACTCATGAGTAAGCACATATTCTAAGCATTCCATCGGCTTCTTTACTAATTGAAGATTTATCCATATTCTTTTTTTATCAATAATGCAAGTTCCCCATTTTGTTTTCATGTTTTTTATCCTATACTCATTTGCCTTTAGTCCAGTATTTCTTTCACATTTCTTCGAAATAATTTCTAAAACTCTCTTAAGTTCCTTTCTATACCACTCTCTAATAATTGATTCTCTTTTATGGAAATCTGTTTCTTCCGGAATTTTTAAAATGATTTTATTAGGAGTTTTTTCAACTTCACACCTGCTATTTCCATAGATAACTTCTAGCCTGTATGGCTTTCCCCATAAATAGTGGGATTCTCCAGAAACATATTCCCTTTTACTCTGTCTAGGCTGTTTTTGGAATTTATCTTTTACCTTACTTATTTCCGGTATTTTCTTTAAAACAAAATTTCTTACTTCCTCATCTGAGCAAATACAGGGAGCACTTACTCTTACGTCTCCTTCGGGTGGTACTATTCTTAAATACAAATTTTTTAAGTTATTCTTTTTTAATACTTCTACCTCTATACTGCCTATAATCTCCTTATATTTCACGATATTCTCCCTGCCTTTTTACAAGATCAAAAATTTCTTCCGTTAGGATGCCAGCATTATATTCATCATATCTACACCCACATAAAGTATCAAAAATTGCTCCTTTTATTTTATTTTGTTTTTGTTTATTACTCATCCAATCAGGTTGTATAGATTTTCTAATAACAGTATCTACCTTATTGGCAATCGTAGATTCCTTTACTCCCAAATAGTCATAAATCGCTCTTTTAGCTTCACTATCTTTAATATCGTCAGGATAATTTCCGCTATCTTCAGGATGTATTACAGATTTTGCAAGCTCAATTACTTCTTTAAGATATTCTTCATAACTCATAGCACCTATTTTTCTTTGTGTGATTACTTCTTCCAGCATTTCAGATAGCTTTCCATAATAGACTTCATTTGATGATTTCTTTTTAACTATTTCATAAGTTAAATTATTATCTATGATTTCAGCTTTAGCATCATCATCTCCGGGTAATCCATCTATAATTTGATTAATTGGAGTTGTTGTTTTGCTATTAAGTAACAGTTCAACCAAAGACATATTTTCTAATTCACTGATTATTGTTGTATCTTCTGCTTTTACATAAGTATCTAGAATAAACCTCATGCCAGATTCATAAGATTTTAAGTCTATATAGTCACAACTTGCAAGCTTAACCATTTCCTTAATCTTATTATAATCATAAATTTCTTTTCTTAAGTTATCAACTTCCTCTTCACTATAGCCATAATCTGAGACTAACTTGTCACAACAATTAGCAAACGAACGAGTATAAGATACAACTAACGAGTAGAATATTTCTCTTCTTCCTTTATAAATTTCATCATCTTTATAAATTTCATCATCTTTTTTATCCCCGCAAAAATATTCAATAACCTTAGTATCAATAGATTTATCTTCTATATTTGAAAACAAATCATTAAGTGATGCTCTAGCGCCTACCATTTCCGCCTTTGCTTCTTCATAACGTCCCTTAATAAGTCCGTCTACATCCTCCTCATCATATCCTTCAAATGCACCACTTGTGTAATCGGTAATTGCGAGCTGAACATTTTTAAATAAGTCTTTGTAGTCAACAATATATCCATAATCTTTATCTTCACCATCTGGTCTATTTACCCTACATATCGCTTGGAACAGATCGTGGTCTCTCATGGACTTATCTATATAAAGATAAGTTGCGCTCGGAGCATCAAAACCTGTCAAAAGCTTATCAACGACTATAAGAAGCTTCATATTAGCAGGTTCTTCTTTAAATTTCTTCTTTACTTCACTTTCATACTCTTGGGTCGTTTTGCCATTTAGCATTCTCTCATAGATAGATTTTTTATATTCGCTTTCACTTTCTTCATTTAAATCTGATGTAGCCGTCCTTACACTTGCAGCATTCGGCTCGTAGGAAGTTACAACAGCACACTTTTTAAATCCTGAACTTTGAAAAATCTCCCAATACTTACAAGCTTGGAGTATATCTCCGGCAACAAGCATAGCTGTACCTCGATCACAAGACAATCTTGGTTTATTTTCCATATCAAAAATAATATCGCATACGATTTTTTCTAGTCTTTGTTTTGATGAATAAAGTTTATTTAAAGATGCCCATGATGATTTAAGTTTATTCTTTGCATAATCTGTCAAGCCTTTTGTTTTAGTTTCAAACCATAAATCTACCTTGTCTTGATTAGTTAAATTTTGGTCGACATCGCGGGCTTCATATCTTAAGTCAAGAACAACCCCATCTTCTACACCTTCGTCAAATTTATATGTGTGGATGTATTCTCCAAAGACTTCTCTACTTGTTTGCTTATCTTTTTTTAGAAGTGGTGTGCCTGTAAAACCAATAATTGTAGCATTAGGCATTATAGTCCTTACTGCCTTATGAAGCTTTCCTGAATTTGTCCTATGACACTCATCTATAAAAGCTATGATATTTCCTTTAGCCTCGAAATCGCTACCTAAACTTTTCTCTAATTCTTTAACATATAAATCAACATCTGCTTGTTTTCCTGCATTGTGACCATATTTATGAATAAGAGAACAAATAATAGACTCATCATATGCGTTTAATAAATCTCTTAAATTTTGCCCAGACCTTGCTCTTGCAATTTTAATGTCAACATCAGAAAACAATCCTTCTATCTGATCGTCTAATTCATCTCTATCAGTAATAATTACAACACGACTATTTTGAATATTCTCTATTATCCACTTGGTAAGCCATACCATAATAAGAGATTTCCCGGAACCTTGTGTATTCCAGATAATGCCACCTTCTCGTCTTTCAATAAAAGCTCTAGCAGCTATATCTGCAAAATATTGGTTATGACGAGCTATTTTCTTTACACCCGCATCAAAAATAACAAAATCATAAATTAAAGATAAAAATCTTTCTTTTTGACAAATAGAAATTATTCCATCTCTTAATTTATTAGACGCTTCACCTTGTAGTTTTTTTATTTTAATGCTCAAAGCATCCTTTGCATTATGATCTTCTTTCCATTGCAGGTAGTATTTTTCAGCTGTGCATATCGTTCCATATTTTAATCCCTCAGATTCATTGCCTGCAAAAGTAAATTGGATTGTGTTAAAAAATCTTTCTATGTTTTCAGCTTTTTGATTAGTGAGATTTTGTCTTATCCCTTCACCAATGCTGACTGACGATCTTTTAAGCTCAAAAACTCCTAAGGCTATTCCATTCACATAAATTACGACATCAGGACGTTTATGACTTCTATTATCAAAACATAAAACACGTACCTCTTGAGCAACTGCAAAATCATTATTTTCTATATTTTTCCAATCAATTAAATGGACAGTTACCCTTTCTTTATTCTCATCTTTTAATCCTTGAGTACCATAGCGTAAAAGGGAATAGAAGGCTTTATTATTTTGGTAAAGTCCACCGACTTGGTTGTCTGCAACTTTTTTTACCTCATTTAAGGCAAGTTTAATAAGGTAGGCAGAATATCCTCTTTTTTCAAGATTTTTCTTTAAATCGTGTTCACGAATAGATTTATTATCTTGGTCTTCAAGGTTTCCAATATATCTGTACCCCAGTTCATCTGTTAGAATTTTAAGCACTCTTTTTTGTAATTTTTTTTCCTTATCTACACTCATACGTACCTCCTAGATAAGCCTCACGCTACCGGTTAGTAAATCGTCCATAGCTCCGACCTTTATTTTCTCAATCTTTGCTTTTTCTTTTTCCAAGTCTTCTATTTCATTATCCATTGCTGTGAGAATAGAAGCAATTGCTTTTTGTTCATTATTTTTTGGACACTTAATTATTAAATTAGAAACATCTTTCTTTGAAACAGAAGGTATTGTCGCTTCCTGTCTTGCTTTTAAATTAAATAAATAATTATGTCTTAAATAAAAGTACAGGTACAACCAATGTATTCTCTCACTTTTCAAGTTTATAGTATAACAACTATTCCCAGACCAAAACTTTCTAGTAACCTTATTTACATAACCAGCATTTTCTCCTCTTGCACTTATAATAATTTTATCTTCATTTCTATTAAATTTATCATAATAGCCAGTATTCGATACACCTCCGTTATAAACAGGGTATTTTCCATTCGGTTTTTGTAATTTTTGGTGAATGAACTCCCCTATTAATACATCTGATATTGTGCCCAGTTTTACCTCTTCCCACTTATCCTCAAAGCCATCAAGCCTTGTCTTTCCCGTCATCAAATCTTCTACCGCACCATCACGAATCATCTTTTTCTTTTCAATAAGTCTTTCAAGATTTTCAATGTGTCTATCAAAAGTCATTAGAGTTTCAGCAATTGCTTTTTGTTCATTATTTTTTGGACACTTAATTATTAAATTAGAAACATCTTTCTTTGAAACAGAAGGTATTGTCGCTTCCTGTCTTGCTTTTAAATTAAATAAATAATTATGTCTTAAATAAAAGTACAGGTACAACCAATGTATTCTCTCACTTTTCAAGTTTATAGTATAACAACTATTCCCAGACCAAAACTTTCTAGTAACCTTATTTACATAACCAGCATTTTCTCCTCTTGCACTTATAATAATTTTATCTTCATTTCTATTAAATTTATCATAATAGCCAGTATTCGATACACCTCCGTTATAAACAGGGTATTTTCCATTCGGTTTTTGTAATTTTTGGTGAATGAACTCCCCTATTAATACATCTGATATTGTGCCCAGTTTTA
>OASD01000191.1_pt1 | contig 34386 bp, 26 predicted proteins | sample 1475531 | NCBI WGS metagenome assembly OASD01 (sample SAMEA3360668, study PRJEB22359) | human gut metagenome | biome: ENVO:urban biome; feature: ENVO:human-associated habitat; material: ENVO:feces | place: Bangladesh | collected 2011
ACGGTGGGGCTTACAATCCCTCCGCCGAGAAGATCACCTTCTCCTTTGCAGCCCCTCGGGGGCTCCCCACCACTTATGCCATCCATGACCAGGCGGAGTGGACAATTAAGGATAACAGGATTACTCTGTACGAGTTCCTCGCTGGGCCTAAGACCTACGTTAAAACCCATGAGCTCACTCTCACGAATAGCGGTGGTCCAGAGTACCAGGCAAGTCTTACGGCAGCTGACTTTGTCGGATCAGGCAATACGATCCATGCGGGAGAGAATCGATTCTTCCTCTTTGTCGCCAACGATGAGCCTCTTGCAGGGCTCCAGTCCGGTGTGACTACGGTAGATGATGTTATGTCACGTCTGATCAGCCGCAAGCAGAGTGCGAATGCATCCTGCAAGGCCCTACTTCAGGATGGCAAGTACCTGCCTATGGTCGGTGTGGCGAAGATGGGACAGGCGTCCACCTCCATCCCTATGTCCGGTGCTGCGATGATCAATGTTGACTTGATCCGCGCTGTAGCCCGCATAGATATCCAGACCACGATGAAGGCCACGGCAGCGCATCCTGAGTACAAGGAGGTCATCATCAAGGATGCCGTACTCAAGAACGCTTACGACAGGACCGCTGTGGGCGAGCATCGTGCTACCGCTCTGACCACCGTGGGTGGCGTGAAGACTTTTGCCACCATCCCCGCGGGTGGTGTAAGCCCCAGCCGGTCATACAACGGTGTTATGGGTAAGCTGGCTAAGGCCTTCTACCTCTATGAGACCCCGAAGACACTCGTTAGCAAGGATCAGGCGCCCGTGGTCGACATCACCGTAGAGTATGACGGCAAGGAGCATCACGTGGAGGTACCCTTCTATCAGAACGGAGCGGTCGTGCCGGTGAAGCGCAACTACCTCTACACAATCATCCTCGGACCGAAGGAGAGCCCCGTGCCTCCTGTGACGGGAGGGGGCGTTTCCTTTGCTATTGCGGTGAATGAGTGGAATGGTCCGGTCAGTGTCACCGAGTCGCTCAATCTTCTTGCTCCCGCTCAGGGTGCCAAACTTCCTACCGGCTACGATGCGAAGACACACAAGCTGACCGTTGATGCAGCCGGTGTTACCAATGTACAGATCCCCTTTGCCAGCAATTTCGCAGGCTCTAGCTCTACCATTGTTGTAACCGCCAAGGGCAATCCCGACTGGGTCCAGCTCTCCTATGCCGGGAGCCTTATGACCCTCACCGTGAAACCCAATACGACGGGCGTGAAGCGCACTGCCGTCGTGTCGGTAGCTGACGCGAACTTCCCGACTGCTTATCAGTATGAGATTCAGATTGAGCAAGACTAATGGGAGTCGTCATCAGATGAGAAATCACCATATAGAGAAGTAATAAGATGAATAGACATAAGATAGTATGGGGAGCTGCTCTTATAGCACTCCTCGGACTGATCCTCGGCGGCTGCAGCAAGGAGCTGGGTCGCAGAGGCAATGAGGAGGTTCCCGGCGTCCCGGAGAAGGGGCAGGCGGTCACTTTCACCGTGACGACAGGCGTGGAGACCTACGCTGTGCCTGCACAGGACTACGAGAAGTCGATCTCCACGCTGCAGGCGATCCTCTTCGATGGCAATGGTGTCTATGTGACGTCAGGCACCCCGGTGCCGACAGCTCAGGGCTCCACGAGCTACACCCTGCCGATCGCTACGACGGGATCCTACAAGATGCTCCTTGTCGCCAATTGCACCATCCCTGCGGGGAGCCTTACAGGTAAGTCTCTCTCCGACGTACGCGCCATCCTCGTCGATAATGAGCCGGGTATGCCGAACGCCTTTGTCATGGCATCGACGACTATACCCGACTTCACCGTAACGACGGGAGCGATGTCCGATGCCGGTACGATCAATCTGGAGCGACTCGCCGCCCGCATCGACGTACAGTCGACGCTCGACAAGCTGACGCTCAGCAAGATCACCGTCAAGAACCGGAAGACCCAGTCCTCCCTCCTCGCCGCCTCGTCGACCGACGCCTACAGGACAGATGGCAAGGAGTATGGTTCCTTTGAGCGCTTCCGCAAGTCCGCCACTGACGCCTCCATGGGTCAGATCTACGCCTACGAGAATAGTGCTGCCTCTGCCTCCTCTGCCGACGGCACCTCTCTCGTCATCGAGACCGCCTATGCCGGCGTTGCCGTCAAGCCTCTCGAGGTGAAGCTGCCTCAGCTGAAGCGCAACTACATCTACTCCGTCCAGCTGATGATGGGCGATGAGGGCTACGTGCCGGATCCGAGTGACAACCCCGATCCCTCCAAGATTAAGCTCACCTACAATGTCAGGGTGGTCGACTGGAATAATGGTCAGACTTTCGTTGTCTCTGAGAATGAGCTCCTAGAGATGTTTGGAGGAGGTGTTGATCACTCCGCCCTGAAGTACAATCCTCTTGCCTACGTGGCGAAGTGGAATGTGACAAGCAGCGGGGAGTGGGATAAGGCACACACCATCCCTGCGAGTAAAGATGACCGTAATGTGCTGATGGACTGGAATTTGGCCAAGTCTAAGTATGCCAATCCACAATCGATCCAGGGCTCCACGGAGACCTTTCTGCTCCCCTCTCGTGAGGCATGGCAGGGGATTGTCAAGTACACGGGCTACCCCCAGCTCTTTGGCAGTGGTGAGGTCCTGTATAATGAGACTGAGGAGGTAGAGGTTGCCGGACAGAAGTTTTTGGCCACTGGTGACTATAAGCCAACCACTATGACAGTCAACGGCAGCAGCGTGAAGTGTAACGTTGCGCTCCGCTTCAACGGAGGCCGCACTTTAGAGGATCAGTATCGCTCCGCTTGGCTCTACTACTGGGGTTCGGATGTAGTGAATGGCAAGAGCGTTAATGGTCTCTGGATCTACTGTGTCAACATCTCTGGACGTCAGGACATCTCCACAGTGGATAATCTGGATCAGGCATTCTGGGATCAGAGTTTGTCCTCTGCAGTGGTTCGGTTCTTCCCTGCTGCAGGCCACTCCGATGGCAGACAGGGTTGGTATTGCTGCTACTGGTCTGCCACAGAGTATTATAGCGGCGGTGCGTACGGCATGTACTGCATTAGTAACGATGTCAGCGTGGGCCACACCGACTCAACTCCGTATGCCTTCGCAGTTCGCCTATTTGCTGACAGACCTCTTGATTAATTCCTGACGGCCTTTGAACCGCTCGGGAGGATCACCGAAGGTCTAGGACAGAACCATTAGGACATCTTTTATCACAATAATTTTGACAGACATGAAACAGACGATTATCGGAATGCTAACGCTGGCGTTGCTTGCGGGCATAGGGTTCAGCTCCTGCAGCCTGAACAGCCGGCAGGAGGTGAAAGAGAACGGCGGGACCTACAATCCTTCAGCCGAGAAGATCACCTTCTCCTTTGCAGCTCCACGGGGGCTCCCTACCACTTACGCCATCCATGATCAGGCGGAGTGGACAATTAAAGATAACAGGATTACTCTGTACGAGTTCCTCGCTGGGCCTAAGACCTACGTTAAAACCCATGAGCTCACTCTCACGAATAGCGGTGGTCCAGAGTACCAGGCAAGTCTTACGGCAGCTGACTTTGTCGGATCAGGCAATACGATCCATGCGGGAGAGAATCGATTCTTCCTCTTTGTCGCCAACGATGAGCCTCTTGCAGGGCTCCAGTCCGGTGTGACTACGGTAGATGATGTTATGTCACGTCTGATCAGCCGCAAGCAGAGTGCGAATGCATCCTGCAAGGCCCTACTTCAGGATGGCAAGTACCTGCCTATGGTCGGTGTGGCGAAGATGGGACAGGCGTCCACCTCCATCCCTATGTCCGGTGCTGCGATGATCAATGTTGACTTGATCCGCGCTGTAGCCCGCATAGATATCCAGACCACGATGAAGGCCACGGCAGCGCATCCTGAGTACAAGGAGGTCATCATCAAGGATGCCGTACTCAAGAACGCTTACGACAGGACCGCTGTGGGCGAGCATCGTGCTACCGCTCTGACCACCGTGGGTGGCGTGAAGACTTTTGCCACCATCCCCGCGGGTGGTGTAAGCCCCAGCCGGTCATACAACGGTGTTATGGGTAAGCTGGCTAAGGCCTTCTACCTCTATGAGACCCCGAAGACACTCGTTAGCAAGGATCAGGCGCCCGTGGTCGACATCACCGTAGAGTATGACGGCAAGGAGCATCACGTGGAGGTACCCTTCTATCAGAACGGAGCGGTCGTGCCGGTGAAGCGCAACTACCTCTACACAATCATCCTCGGACCGAAGGAGAGCCCCGTGCCTCCTGTGACGGGAGGGGGCGTTTCCTTTGCTATTGCGGTGAATGAGTGGAATGGTCCGGTCAGTGTCACCGAGTCGCTCAATCTTCTTGCTCCCGCTCAGGGTGCCAAACTTCCTACCGGCTACGATGCGAAGACACACAAGCTGACCGTTGATGCAGCCGGTGTTACCAATGTACAGATCCCCTTTGCCAGCAATTTCGCAGGCTCTAGCTCTACCATTGTTGTAACCGCCAAGGGCAATCCCGACTGGGTCCAGCTCTCCTATGCCGGGAGCCTTATGACCCTCACCGTGAAACCCAATACGACGGGCGTGAAGCGCACTGCCGTCGTGTCGGTAGCTGACGCGAACTTCCCGACTGCTTATCAGTATGAGATTCAGATTGAGCAAGACTAATGGGAGTCGTCATCAGATGAGAAATCACCATATAGAGAAGTAATAAGATGAATAGACATAAGATAGTATGGGGAGCTGCTCTCATGGCACTCCTCGGTATTATCCTCGGCGGCTGCAGCAAGGAGCTTGCGCGGGGAGGAAAGGGAGAGGTCCCCGGTCTTCCCGAGAAGGGACAGGCGGTCACCTTCACCGTGACGACAGGCGTAGAGACCTACGCCGTGCCTGCACAAGATTACGAGAAGCACATTGGCACCCTACAGGCGATCCTATTTGATGCTTCCGGTCAGTACGTATCGTCTGGTACCCCGGCACTGAAAGCCACGGGTTCCATGACCTACACCCTGCCGATCGACCGGGCGGGGAACTACAGGATGCTCCTTGTCGCTAATCACACGATCCCGGTGTCGGATCTGACGGGTAGGTCGCTCGCAGATGTGCGTGCGATCCTCGCGAAGGATGAGCCGGGAATGCTGAACGCATTCGTTATGGTCTCGACGACCACGCCCGACTTTACCATCACGGCGGGAGGGGAGTCCAATATCGGCACGATTAATCTGGAGCGCCTGGCTGCGCGAATCGACGTCCAGTCAACGCTAGGCAAGCTGACGCTAAGTAAGATCACCGTCAAGAACCGTAAGGTCCAGTCCTCTCTCACCGCCGCCACCTCGACGGATGCGTACGGGGCGGACAATAAAGTGTACACTGCCTTCGAGCGGTTCCGCACCGCCGCCAACGATGCCTCTATGGGTCAGATATACACCTATGAGAACAGTGCGAGTGCCGCAGCCTCTTCCGTCAATGGTACCAGCCTCGTAATCGAGACCGCCTATGCCGGTGTCGCTGTGAAGCCTCTCGAGGTGAAGCTGCCTCAGCTGAAGCGCAACTACATCTACTCCATCCAACTGATGATGGGTGATGAGGGTTACGTTCCGGACCCGAACGACAATCCCGATCCGTCGAAGATCAAGCTCACCTTCAACCTCCGCGTCCTTGACTGGAATACCGGTGAGACCTTTGTAGTGTCAGAGGAGGATCTGCTGAAGATCTTCAAGAAGGACGCTGTCTCCTATATATATTCTGTCAAGGTCACTACTACGCCTGACATATTATCAGACGGCATCTCCTCGGAAGGCGGTAAGGTTGTCCTGCATCCAGTAGCAACAAAGCGGAAGCTTGTTGGTGGTGTTCTTGATCCTTCAACCCCCGCAGAGACAATCACAGGCAATGACAAGTTTACGTATACGGTGGTCAACGGTCCTGTGGATTGGATCACGATTAGCTCAACAGGTGTTGTGACTGTTACCCCCAACACTTCCACGACTCCTCGCGTCGTGACGGTGAATGTAAGCCCCAAGGAGTCCCCCTCCTCGGGGGCCATCGTCAAAATCTCCCAGCAGGGCAAGGCTGTTACTCCGATAACGACTCACGTTTATACCCTCACTTCCGTCACGCCTGCATCGCTTTCCTATGATGCTATGGGGGGGAGTCAGACTCTCATAGTGAAGGGTAATGATAAAGAGATGCAGAATGGTACTGTGATCAAGACTACTCCCCTGACGATTGCCGACATGACTATTAAGAAGAGTGCAGAGGCAGACTGGCTCACAGTAGTGAATGGTACTATTACTGCAACGGAGAATAAAACCACGAAGGCTCGTACAGCAGTCTTGACGATTAGTGTCAGTGCCGATCCCAAACAGACTAAAACAGTCCCCGTCTCACAGCAGGCTGGTAAGGCAACCACGGAGTACTCTATTACCTCAGTCACCCCCTCTGCAATTTCCTTTAATGGTAAAGGAGAAAGCAAAACCATCTCTGTCGCCGGTACTGTGGTTAATAAAATGAATGGCAAGGAGGTTAGCAGGCGGAATCTTAGTCTTTCCGATATTGCTATTGATAAGGGTGCTGGAGCAAATTGGGTCACTGTGTCCGGTGGTACCATCACTGCAACTGCGAACAATACTGGCAGTTCTCGTCAGGCGACTCTTACCGTACGAGTCAAAGCTGACTCAACTAAGTCTAAGGTCATTACCGTCTCCCAGGTGTCTAATGGTCCCGATTACTCCGCTGCGAAATATAATCCACTCTCTTATGTGGCGAAGTTTAATATCCGGAGTAACGGAACCTGGGATACCAATCACACCATTCCCTCGAAAAAGTCTGATACCAATGTGCTGTTGAACTGGCCTTCTGTCATACGCAATGTACAAATCCATGGCTACAAGCTTCCTACTTTTGACGAGTGGCGAGGGATTACGGGTGGTTCTTTTCTGTCCTTTGGTAGTGGGGACGTTATTCGTAACCAGACTGATCAGGTAAGGGTGGCCGGGAGTACGTTTAGTGCCACAGGTGACTACAAGCCGACCACTATGACAGTCAACGGCAACAGCGTGAAGTGTAACGTTGCGCTCCGCTTCAACGGAGGAGGCACCATAGAGAATCAGTATCGCTCCGCCTGGCTCTACTACTGGGGTACGAATGCTGTGAATGGCAATAGCGTCAACGGTCTTTGGATCTACTGCGTCAACATCTCCGGACGTCAGGGTATCTCCACGGTGGATAATCTTGATCAGAAATTCTGGAATCAGAGTCTGTCCTCTTCTGTGGTTCGGTTCTTCCCCGCTGCAGGCTACGATCTCGGCTTCCAGGGTAAAATTGGTTTCTACTGCTCTGCCACTTCCCTTCCCAACAGTCGTGGTGACACCTCCTTATACGGTATTTCCTTCTATAGTAACGGCGTCGGGAAGAGCGCTCTTACCCCCCACCACCACAACGGTATGAGAAACGCCTACACTGTGCGCCTTTTCGCTGACAGACCTCTTGATTAATTCCTGATAGCCATTGGACCGCTGGGGATGGCGTTTGTCCTTTCACTGGTCTGTCTTGATGGTTATTGTCTTTTTATCTTTGTGAGTTTTTTGTGAAGGGCGGGGCATAGTGACTTCCCATATGTGAGGTCGCTCTGTCCCACCCTCTTTATAATCATAGTGCATGCCGGGCTGTGGGGATCTCTGCAGGGTTCCTCTTGCCCCTTATCCCAAACTACATACGCTAATAGTCATATAACTCTTACAAAGCTTCATATATGTATCTGTGTCTTGCTTTAAGTGGGATACAAGCATATTTACAGAGGGTGCGCCTGCGATGGGTGCCCCCTCTTTTTCTGCTCCCCGCCTGTCCCGACCCCGCTAAGGTGTTTTTCCCCCTGACGCTCCCCGATTCGGGCGACTCCTTTGCGGGTCACCAAGTGCGGGGTATGTTTGCTCGGCGACCGGCAGGTAGTGGTGGCGGAAGGGGTGCCCCCCCCCCTGAGACGATCCGGCCGGGGGATGTGTCCTCCTTCGACCATTATATAATTCCTTAGTCTGGGGAGTTTTTGTGTAGATTTGTCATCAGATAATGGAATGGCACTGACAGGACTATGATGAACCTAAGTAACGCAATCAAGGATGCCCTCCACAGGCATCAGATCGAGGAGACTGATCTCCTCTGCCTACAGATCTCGGACGAGGTCCTCGACAGGATCGTCGCCGGTCGCAAGCGGGTGGACTTCCGCGAGCTCACCGAGTACTACGAGCAATTGCTCTTCCCGAGCTTCGATGAGAGTCTCCCCTCGACGAGGCTTCCCAGGCCCTACAAGGTGGTACTCTTCCAGAGTACGTCGCCTGAGGGGACACGCTCGACCCTCGTGCGTCTCCCTCAGATCCACTTTAGTGACGAGGAGCGTCAGCTGTACGATCGAAGCGAGAGCCCCGTGATCCTCGACTACTACGGCGTAGAGGAGGGTGAGACGGAGGAGATGGCCGACATCGTCGGTGACGAGATCGCCCAGGAGGCGTACAATGAGGGACTGGAGGATCAGGACCCCTTCTTCGCCATTCTCCTCGGTGAGGTGCTGCTGGATGAGGATCCCGAGAGGGAGCAGAAGGAGGAGCGCTGGCGGCAGATCCGCGAGGAGGGCCCGCAATTTGAGCAGCTGATCGACACGGAGGCATCGCCCCTCCCCGAGGAGGTGGCGGAGATGCTTCGTCAGTACAACCTCGCTCCGGATGAGGTGCTGCGCCTCGAGGTGAAGCGAAGCCACTTCGGTGAGATCCTTAAGGATAAGTGCTACCTCGCCATCCTGGCTCCCACGAGCGACTTTATGGAGGCTATCCTCATCCCTGGGACCAAGTCCGTGAAGCCCTATCGGGCGATCCTCTTTGAGACGCGTGACGAGGAGCCGACGCGCTACGCTCTGACCTCACTCTTCCTCCCCACTGAGGAGGAGCTGGAGGAGGGGATGCCAGATGAGCCACTCGTGATCGTCTATCGGGGGGACAGTAAGGGGGAGATCACCACACCGGAGGATGCACTGGGAGTCACCCTCGCAGCTGCTATCTATGAGCGGGGTCTGGTGGAGCGGGATGACTTTGCCGTCATTCCCACCAATGAGCTCCTCGCCTCCCTCTGACACACGCTACAGTCGGCATTGACTTTTGATATAAAGAAGAATTGCTCCTATGACTCCGGAGGAATTAGAGTTTGCTCGTACGTTCACTGATAGAGAGGTGATGTCAAGTGCCATTAGTCAGCTTAGAGCGATGGCGATCGATGAATACTATGCGACCACCGACGAGAGTGAGAGGAAGGAGCTCGAGAAGCGTCAGCTGCTCCTGGAGTTTGAGTCCAGAGCTGTCTTGGGAGACGATGATATATCACATAGCATACGGGACAAGGTGATCAACCTCTATGGTCCGATGCTACGGAAGCTCAATGGTGTGGAGTGATGTAGTGCACGTCTGCGTGGGGACTTTGAGGGCTTGTTGACCTAGTTGGATAGGAGACTATATTATGCGGACTACTCTGAGAGTTGCCTTACGACCTCTGAGTATGGTCTATGTCACCCATTGATATGATACAGAGTGATCGAGTGCTTAGCTGCTTCAGGTATTTCTTCCTCGGGCTGGCTGTAGTCTATGGGGGCTACTGGATCCTTGCCACGTTTGTCTTCAGAGACTGGTATATGAGCAAGCCCCTTGACGCACTGTTTTTCGTATTCTGTGCCGGCTATTGCCTCCTCCACGAGCGGGCTGATCGGTTGCATAAGATAGTCTGGACAAGTCTAATGCTCTTGCTTGGGCTTCTTAGGGTCATCGGACGGGGGCAAATGAAAATCGTCTACCAGCAGTAGAGCTGCATCCGAAGGATGCCCGTTCCATAGGCATCGGTCGAGTCACGTAGTGGCGAAGACCGATGTAAGGGGAGTGGTTAATATACGCCACGACCCCTTGCGGGTCGCCGAGTGAGGGAGTTTCGGCGACCCACAAGGGGGTCGTGGGTGGTAGGGGCGTGTCTCGGCACATCGGTCACCGCTTCGCGGATGACCGATGCCTATGGAGCGAGCACCCGCAAGGGGTGCTTCGTCCCCAACCCTTCACAATGAGTTGGATGTCTTCAGTACCCTTCAAATGCGTCACCCCTGATATAAGGACTCACTTTGCTGTCGTTGTGCTATGATCTGACGGGATGAAATCCGAGTGATTAGTCGCCGAAGAAGGTCAGTACTCTTGGTTTGTCAATCAGGAGATCATACGAGACTTTGCCCTCTCGCTGTGATGGCATCTTTGCAGCCGTACTTAGTACTCGGAGGAGTGGCTTGGGAGCCTGCGGAAGTGGTACCGCATATCCTCACTTATCACTGGGATAGCAGGACGAAGACTACTATATCGCGCTGATATTCTTAGCTATAAGTGCGATAAATGACTCTTTCATATCATCCGGAAGCGTAGACTCTTGGATGAAGTCGTACCACTGCTCTGCGACCTGAGTAAACTTTGAGAATGAGTTCTCGATGACCTTGTCGGGGATACCGGAGTCCTTCATCGCCCTTGTGAAGTGCTCCTTCCTTAGCTTGCCCTTCTTCCCGCATAGCGTGAGCGCCAGCTCCTCTGTGTCTTCCGGCAGCACAAGTTTGGTGGAGAGTAGGTCGTACGCCGGAGTCAGTTGATAGCCGGCAGCCCTCTGAGGTCGGTAGAGTGAGAAGTTCTTCAGGTGCATATCGGAGTTGCCGACCATCCAGGAGAAGAGCACAACTTCCCAATAGCTGAGTAGGTCAAAGGTGGGTCTGGAGGAGTACTGTCGCAGGACCTTGGCTACTTGCTCATAAGAGCCCCTGTACTTGTGCTCCGTGAGCTTGTTGCTGAGCTGACAGAAGTCTTCCATCGGGAGTTTCTCACCTTTTTCAGTTCGGTCAATCCTCCGCGTGATATAGCTGAGCTCGCCATCTTTCATCCGGATCAGCCCATGGGGGACCACATCTATCCTCGCCATCTCGGCGAGATGCATAGTCACATCCTCCAGCTCAGGGAGGTGCCTATATCTGTCCGTCTGTGGCTTGAGGATATAGCGCCCCCATAGACCCACCACGGTAAGCCGATCCGGCACCCCCTTTTCTCCTTTATCTATATCAAGGGAAAGCTTTGGCTGGACGCCGGTCAGTGTGGTCTGACTCTTGATGATCTCAGTGGCCAGCTGCGAGATACTCCCTCGGTCAAAGTCAAGCGTGGGAGGCGTAGTCGTCCCAAAGAGCCTACGAGAACAGGCAGGGTGATAGCTCACAACCCCCTCGGGGAGCTCGTCATAGCAAATCAAACACCGACTCATAACACTTCCTTAGGCACAATGCTTACAGCTCCTATGCAATCCCTACAGCAAGCGAGCAACAAGGACATCCTATCCCTGCTGTCGATCTTCCAATTTCGCTCAGCAATATTCAGTAGCCACCCCTCCGGGATCAGGCCATCAAAGAATGGAAAGAGCACCTTGTCCGTAAAGCACTCGCTCGTCAATGGTAGCGTGAGGCTTATTGCTTCGGCATCCTCAGAAGCAAGATAGGCTGTGTCATAACAAAATCGATAACCCTCGTCGCTCTCAGTCAGGATGCCGGCTAATCGGTCGTATAGATATACTTCTGCCTGCTTCATGGCTCACTTCCATTCTTTGCCTGCACACCCACCTCAGCGTCAAAGAGAGCAAGGACTTGATTTGCTTTGTCGAGACGAATGGTCGGCTTACCTGCCTCCAACTCACGGACAAAGCGGATGCCAACCCCAGTCTTCATACTGAGATCCAGCTGAGTCAGCCCGTACTCCTTGCGTTTCTCCCTCACAAATTCTGCAATGGTCATATCTGCTAAAATTATACCCGATCTGGATGATTACGCGGTAAATATACGCTTTCTGCCTGAAATAACACCTTTCGGGTATAAAACGACTCGCTTTGCTCCAAAAATAATAGCAAACGCCCCTATCGGGTATAATACGATGGGGGCGTTTGCTGTCTTACTACTACTGTCTTGCGGATGAAATCCGAATGATCAGTCGCCGACGAAGCTCGGCGCTATTGGTCTGTCAAAGAGGAGACTATACGAGACAATGCCTCCTCGCTGCGATAGTATCTTGCCAGCCGTTCTTAGTACTCGGAGGAGAAGTGGAAGGTGACCTTGGGGAACTCCTGCTGCGACATGCTGAGCATGTAGGCGGAGTCGGCGAGGTAGACATCCCGTCCCTGGGTGTCGGTCGCCATATAGGGCGCCTTGCGTCGCTTGAAGTCCTCCAGCACGGCCGGATCATCGCACTCGATCCAGCACGCCTTGTAGAGGCTGAGCGGCTCCCAGCGACACTTCGCCTGATACTCGTGGAGGAGGCGGTACTCGATCACCTCAAACTGTAGCTGCCCCACAGTGCCGATGATCGTGCGACCGTTGTAGGTGCTGGTGAAGAGCTGCGCCACGCCCTCGCCCATCAGCTGGTCGATGCCCTTGTGGAGCTGCTTCGTCTTCATCGGGTCGGCATTCTCGATGTACTTGAAGAGCTCGGGGGAGAAGCTGGGGAGCCCGCGGAAGTGGAGTTCCTCGCCGCACGTCAGGGAGTCCCCGATGCGGAAGTTACCGGTGTCGGGCAGACCGACGATGTCTCCGGCATAGGCGTCCTCTACGATCTCCTTCCGCTGCGCCATGAAGGCGGTGGGGCTGCTGAAGCGGAAGTCTCGCCCGAGGCGCACGTGGTGGTAATTGGTATTCCGCCGGAAGACCCCGGAGCAGATCTTGACAAAGGCGATGCTGGAGCGGTGGTTGGGATCCATATTGGCGTGGATCTTGAAGACAAAGCCGGTGAAGTCTGGCTCCTCAGGTCTCACGATCCGCTCCTCAGCCTTGGTGGGTCGGGGTGAGGGGGCGATGCGGACAAAAGTGTCGAGCATCTCCTTGATGCCGAAGTTATTGAGCGCTGAGCCGAAGAATACCGGCGCCAGCTGCGCAGCGAGGTATTTCTCCTCATCCATCGGTGGGTAGACCCCTCCGATCAGCTCGAGGTCGGTCAGCAGGTGCTCCGCCTGCTCCTCGGTGGCATACTTAAGCAGCTCGGGGGAGTGGATGTCCACCTCCACGCGGCTGGAGACGTGGCTCTTGTCCTGAGGATTGAAGACCTCGAGGTCGTCCTTGGCGATGTTGTAGACCCCGCGGAAGCGGTCCCCGCAGTCGATCGGCCAAGAGAGCGGTGTGACGGCGATCTGCAGCTCCTGCTCCAGCTCATCGAGGAGGTCAAAGGGGCTTTGCGCTTCGCGGTCCATCTTATTGACGAAGACGATCACCGGGGTCTGCCTCAGGCGGCAGACCTGCATCAGCTTCTTCGTCTGCGCCTCCACGCCGCGCGCCCCGTCGATCACGATGATGACCGAGTCGACGGCGGTGAGGGTGCGGAAGGTGTCCTCGGCGAAGTCCTGGTGTCCCGGGGTATCGAGGATATTGATCTTATAGTCCTCGTACTCAAAGCCCATCACCGAGGTGGCGACGGAGATGCCGCGCTGCTTCTCGATCTCCATCCAGTCGGAGGTGGCGGAGCGGCGGATCTTATTGCTCTTGACCGCCCCGGCGACGTGGATCGCCCCTCCGAAGAGGAGGAGCTTCTCGGTGAGGGTGGTCTTACCGGCATCGGGGTGAGCGATGACGGCAAAGGTGCGTCGGCGGGCTATCTCTTCTGTAAAGTCTTTCATTTATCGCTGTGTGTCGCGGTCGATGACCTCCTGGAGCGCCTCTTCCCAGGGGCGGAGCAGGTCAGGGTAATACTTCTGGATCTTCTCGGTGGAGAGAGCGCTGTAGTGCGGTCTCGAGGCAGGTAGTGCGAGGTCGGCCTGAGTGATGGGGCTGATCGGGTAGTCCTCACGGCCGGTGAGGAGCCGGGCGATGGTCTCTGCGAAGTGGTACCGCGAGGTCTCGCCCAGGTCTGCCACGTGGTACAGCCCATAGGGTAGGGGATCGGGAGCCTCGGGGTCGGTGAGACCGTCCAGCAGTCGACCGATCACGCGGGCGAGAGTCAGCGTCGAGGTGGGAGACCCTACCTCATCGGTGACGCAGCGGATCGGCTCCCCCGCCTCCACCTTTTTCCTTATGGAGCGGTAAAAGCTCCGCCCCCACGACGCCGGCCCGTAGAGCCAGGCGGTGCGGAGGATGTAGCTCTCCGGATGGTTGGCGATGAGGAAGTGGTCGGCGTCAGCCTTTGACTTCCCATACCTGTTGATGGGGTCTGCCACATCCTCCTCTACATAGGGCATAGTGGACTCCGCATTGCCCCCAAAGACGTAGTCCGTGCTGATCTGCACGATCGGGAGGTGAGGCCTCAGCTCGTGGAGTTGCATCAAGCAGAGGGTATTGGTCTCGAAGAGCTCGTCCTCGGAGAGCGTCTCCGCCCCGTCCACAGCGGTGTATGCGGCGCAATTGATCACCACATCAGGCTCCCTCTCCCGGAGGAAGCGGGATAGCTGACCAAATGCGGTCAGGTCCACCTCCGCCCTCGTCGTCAGCACTCGGTCGTAGTGCGCCGACTCGGGGAGCAGATGGCTGAGCGCCGTGCCCAGCTGCCCGGAGGCGCCAGTGATCCATACGAGCGGGCGCTCGCTCCCCATAGGCTCACTCATGACTCCTCCTCGCTCGTGCGAAATCGGTCTGCCAGCAGGGCGAGGAAGGTGCTCAGCTGCCTCATCCCCCGGATGGTCTCCTCCGACACCTCGCGCCCCTGCTCCCGCAGTTGCACGTAGCCGTAGAGACCGATCAGGGCGGTCTCCACCTCGCCGTGGCTCCCCCCGGCGCCCTTGTCGCGGAGCTGGACGATGGCGGGGAGGGCGGCGTAGTAGAGCGTGGCGAAGAGGGTCTCAGACTTATCCCTCAGCAGCTCCGAGGAGAGCGCCTCGAGCCGGGCGATCAGCTCGGTGAGCGAGCTCAGGTGCCCCTGCTCGAGGATCCCCTCCTCCCGCATCTGCCGGGCGAGGGAGAGGTACCACTCCTCCACCTCCCGCCGCTGCTCCTCAGAGCAGTCGTATCCCCGCTCTATGTAGCGATGGATCTCCGAGGGATCGAAGTGCAGTGCCCGGAGGATATCCTCCACCTGCCACATGTAGAGCAGGTACTCGGCAATGTTCTCGTGCCTCTTCTGCTTAGCGACAAACATCCCTCAGAGTCTCTCGCGGATCTGCTGTGCCACCTCCTCCAGCTCCTCGTCCGTCATGGAGACATGCTCGCCGTGGAAGTCGGCATCGCTCTCGCTATTGATCGGAATCAGGTGCAGGTGGGCATGATTGACCTCCAGCCCGAGGACGACAGCAGCCACCTTGCGGCAGCCACTCATCTCCCGGATGGCGGTGGAGATCTTCTTTGCGAAGCTCATCAGGCTCGCCAGCTCCTCATCGGTGAGGTCAAAGAAGTAGTCTACCTCCCGCTTCGGAACTACGAGCGTATGCCCTGGGCGAAGGGGGTTGATGTCAAGGAAGGCATAGTTGTGCTCATCCTCGGCGATCTTGTGGCTGGGGATCTCTCCCCGGATGATTTTGCTAAAGATGGTCATAGCGTAGGGTAGGCTTAGATATTGATCTCATCGATGCGGAAGGTGAGCACCCCGGCGGGCACCTCGATCTCGCAGATGTCTCCGGGCTTCTTGCCGAGGAGACCCTTGGCGATCGGGGTGGAGATGCCGATCTTGCCCGCCTTATTATCCGACTCCGTGTCGGAGACGATGGTGAAGACGCGCTGCTGCTTATTCTTCATATTCGTCAGCGTCACCTTGCTCAGGATGCCCACCTTAGAGGTGTCGATATTGGCAGTGTCGAGGATGCGGGCGTTGGCGAGCTGCATACGGAGCTGGGCGATCTTGTCCTCCAGCACCGCTTGCTTCTCCTTAGCGGCGGAGTACTCGGCATTCTCGGAGAGGTCGCCCTTCTCGCGCGCCTCGGCGATCTCCTGGATCACCTCGGGGCGGTCTACGCTCTCCAGCTTACTGATCTCCTCGGAGAGCTTCTTGTAGCCCTCCTCGGTCATATAGATAAAGTCCATAGTTTTTATACTAAGTGCTATGAATGGTTTCTCTGTAGTCAGTCCCGACGTGAGGACCATCGGAGCAGCCCGGCAGACAAAAAGGAAACAATCCCAAGCGGCACTCCGCCCGGAATCGTTGCTCCGTCTGCAGTCCGGAGGCTCCGCTCCGATCCTGTAGTCAGTCTCTGTGTATGAGGTCTGTAGCGGTCACGATCGACCCTTTCAGATCCACCACAAAGGTACGAAAAAAATGCCGTCCGGTCTATCCTTCTCCTTATCACTCATCCCGGCCTCATCGCTTCCGCTAAAAACTAATATAGTCGATGCGCCTAATACCGGCAGTAAAACTGCTCCAATAGTCGGCGAATTTCTCTGTCGTAACCCAACGCAAAAAGGACTGACTCCAAGCGTCTTGAAGTCAGTCCTTTTCGGTATCAGTGCTGCCTAATTTACTCAGGCAGCAAAATGGTCGGATCAGAAGCCATTGAGCCGGAGGGCGAGGGTGTCCTCGTACTGGGTCTGTGCCTCCACCAGCTCCCGGCGCATCCGGTCAACGATCTCGCTGTAGGCGGGGTTGTCGTAGACATTCTTCATCTCGTGCGGATCCTCCTGCAGGTCGTAGAGCTCCCAGAAGTCCCGGTCGAGGTAGAAGTGGATCAGCTTGTATCGCTCATCGCGCACTCCGTAGTGACGCATCACGCTGTGCTCGGCGGGGTACTCGTAGAAGTGGTAGTAGATCTTGTCCCGCCCGGGGAGCTCCTTTGCCCCCTTAAGCAGCGGGACAAGGGACTCACCCTGGATGTCCTCAGGGATCGCCACACCGGCGAGCTCGAGGAAGGTGGGCGCAAGGTCGATATTCTGCGTCAGCTCCTTGATCGCTCCGCGGGCATCGAGCCCCTTGGGGAGATGCATCAGGAGCGGGTAGTGCATCGACTCCTCGTACATGAATCGCTTGTCAAACCACCCGTGCTCGCCCATATAGAAGCCCTGGTCGCCGAGGTAGAGGACGATGGTCGTGTCCCAGAGCCCCTCCTCCTTGAGGTAGTCGATGATCCGTCCGACGCCCTCGTCGATCGGGTGGATCACCTTGGCGTAGTCGCGCATATAGCGCTGGTACTTGTACTCCATCCGCTCCCGGTCAGTCATCTTGCTGTCCCAGTAGTAGTCCGCCATAGGGCGGTAATAGGCGAGGAACTTATCCCTATCCGCCTCGTCCATACCGGAGAGGATCCACTGGTAGGTCTGCGAGTAGTGGGTCGGGTGGTCGTCACGGAGGAGCTTGCAGTCGTAGGCGGGATCCATGTGCTCCCCGATATTCATCTCCGCTCGCGCGGCTGCCAGTCGTCCGGCGTAGTCATCGTAGAAGTTCTCCGGTAGCTTGAAGGTCACATCCTCGTACAGATCCAGATCCTGGATACGGGGCATCCAGTTGCGGTGCGGTGCTTTGTGCTGCACCATCAGCATGAAGGGGCGACTTTTGTCCCGAGTGCGGAGCAGGTCGAGGCTCTTGTCCGTGATCAGGTCGGTGGCGTACCCCTTCTCCTTTACCGTATCATTCGGAGCGGTGATGAAAGCGGGTTTGTAGTAGTCTCCCTGACCCGGCAGGATCTCCCAGTGGTCAAATCCCTGTGGGAGGGAGTGGAGGTGCCACTTGCCGATGATGGCGGTCTGGTATCCGGCCGCCTGGAGCAGCTTGGGGAAGGTCTGCTGGTCGCCGTCAAATACGCTGTGCTCGTTATTGGTGAAGCCGTTCTTATGCGAGTGCTTCCCCGTCAGGAGGCAGGCGCGGGAGGGTCCGGAGATGGAGTTGACGACGAAAGCGTTGTCAAATCTCACCCCGTCCTCCTCAGCCAGCCGGTCGATATTGGGCGTCTCGATCTCGCCGCCATAGGCGGAGATCATCTGGGAGGTGTGGTCATCGCTCTCGATGATCAGTATATTGTATCGGGTCGGGGTCTCGTCCTTTGCCTTGGTGGCGCAGGCAGTAGGCAGTACGATGCCTGCCACTGCACTGAGCCCCGCTGCTGCCCGATAGGCGCTATTCTTCTTCATAAGTCTGCTGGTGTTGTATGCAAAGCTAAGGTTTTTGAGAGGAAAAAAGGAGATCCCAACGTCGATGATCAGGATCCCCTTAGCTGTGGAGGGAGACGGCTCTTTTCGCTATATTTACTGACACCTTAGACCTGCACCCTATGAAGATTATTCACACCGCCGACTGGCATATCGGGCATGAGCTCTATGGCTACGACCGAGAGGAGGAGTTTGACTGCTTCTTCACTCAGCTTGCCGATCTGATGGAGAAAGAGAAGCCTGATGCGCTCTTAGTGAGTGGGGACGTGTACGACTCGTATATGCCCTCCAATGCCGCTGTCAAGCAACTCAATACCGCCCTGCTGAGCCTCCACGAAGCCTCTCCCGAGACGGAGATCATCCTCACGGCGGGCAATCACGATAGCGGTCTCAGGCTGGAGGCAGCCGCGCCGCCCTGGCTCTCCCACAGGATCCACCTGATAGGCACGATCGACCCCACCCTTGAGCGCAATCGCATCGAGATAGAGGGGAAAGGGGTGGTGATGGCGATCCCCTTTTGCTACCCCGCCAATTTTCCCCACCGGGAGGGCGATCGGGTAGAGGATCGGCAGAAGTGCTTTTTCCAGAGCGTCAGCGAGCAACTGAGTCGGGAGAGCCTGCCGACGGTCCTGATGGCGCACCTTTACCTGTCTGGCGTGCAGCTCAATGGTACCCGCCAGCCCCGTGACATCGTGGGTGGCAGTGAGGCGATGGCCCTCTCTGACGTCGGCATAGGGTACGACTACCTGGCGCTGGGGCATATCCATAGGCGACAGCAGCTGAGCAATCAGGCTCACTACTCAGGTTCGCCACTGCCGATCTCCTTTGATGAGCCGGAGGAGCATGGTGTACTGGTGGTGGAGCTGCATAAGGGGAAGGCGCCAAGGGTAGACTTTAGGGCTCTGACTACTGCCCGTCCCCTTCTCACCCTACCTGAGCAGGCGGTCTCCTACAGTGATGCAATCGATCTGCTTCGCACTATGGACGCTGATGAGCAGGCTTATATCCGGCTTCACGTGAAGGTGAATGGGGATGCGCCACTCCCCTTTGACTACCTCGAGCAGGCCACTAAGGCTCTCGAGGGGAAGAGTGCTCGGTACTGCACGGTCATGATGGAGTACCCCGAGTCGGTGGCAGCGGAGAGAGTGGAGCAGCGTATGGTCAGCCCCGACGAGCTGAATACCTACTCCCCGCAGAGGATCGTGGAGATGTACCTGGAGGATCAACCGGACCTCTCCGAGGAGGGGCGAAAGGAGCTGCTTGACCTCTTCGGCACCATTGATGAAGTATGTGAGCAAGAAGGGATCGCGATATGATACGACTGAAAACCCTAGAGATCCACAACCTTCTCTCCCTCGAGGAGGCGAGGATAGACTTTGAGAAGGACTTGGGGTCAAGTGGTCTCGTGCTTATCTGCGGCAATACCGGCGCCGGTAAGTCGACCATCCTCGATGCGATCTGCCTCGCCCTCTATGGGTGCAGTCCTCGTCTCAGTCGGAGTAAGTCAGAGAAGTATACCTCCGGTGAGGAGGTCTTCAGCTCGGGTGACGTCGCTCAGCTGATGCGACGTGGCACCGCGTATGCCTCCTGCTGTCTCACATTTACGACCACTTCCGAGGACGAGTACAAGGCTACGTGGAGGATTCGTCGTGCCAGAGGTGAGCACGATGGAGCCCTCCAGCCACCCCAAAGGTCTCTCGCCAAGAAGGATGGTGTAGTGATCACCAAGGGGGTGAAGGAGGAGATCGAGAAGGTCGTCGGACTCTCGTACAAAGACTTCTCCCAGACTGTTTTGTTGGCTCAGGGCGACTTTACCCGGTTTCTCTTTAGTGACGAGGGTACACGCTCCTCAATCTTAGAGCGGCTCACCGGCATGGAGGAGTGCTCAGACTACGGTAAGAAGATCTACCGGATCACTAAGTGGTACGAGCAGCAGTATGACGATCTCCAGCGTGAAATAGAGCTTTTGGCTCCTCCTACTCCGGAGCAGGTCTCAGAGTGCAAGAAAAAGCAGAAAGAGCTGGAGCAAGAGATCAAGCAACTGACTGAGGAAAAAGGCATACTGGACAAGCTGTTGGACGTCTGCAGAGATGTAGAGCATCATCAAGATACTATAGATAAGTGCGACAAGGAGCGGGTGACCCTGAGGGATGACTATGCCCATAGACTGGGAGAGATAGCGAGCATCCGAAGTATCTGCGAGGCTAAGAAGTCCGAGCAACAAAAGATACAGGATGAGCTGTCTTCGCTCTCGGAGCACATCCCCATGTACGATAAGGCTGATAGCTTGGCTAAGTCACTCAAGGATCTCTCACGCAAGCGAAGTGAGTGCACTCAGACAATCGAGAAGAAGAAAAAAGCCTATCAAGAGCGAAGGCAGAGCGAAAGGAAGCTGAACGAAATACAAAAAGAGCTCCAAGACATAGAGCAGACAGCTGAAGAAAAGCGGAAAAAGAAAGCAACGCTTCAAGACAAGCTAAACGCCCTCAATGAGACAGATCTGCGCACGCAGAAGGAGTACTTGACGGACCTCAAGTCCGCCAATGAGGCATCCCGGGAGCTGCTTGACCTCAATACTAAGAAAGCGGATGCAGAGTCAGAGAGCAAGGACTCTGAAAAGGAACTTGAAGAGGCTACGAAAAAGCTGGAGAGCGATCGCAATCGATTGGACAAAATGAAGGCATCGGTCGGAAACTATGCCAAGAGTCTCAGGCTTGATCTCTCTGTGGGGGATCGATGCCCTGTCTGCCATCAGATTGTCCATGAGGTGCCTCGGGATGAGGACTTGGAGGAGTTGCTTCGTCCCCTCAAGGAGGAGTACGATGCCTCTCTCAAGCAGCTGGAAGCGGCAGAGACTGATTATAATGAGAAATCTCTCAAGGTCGCTAACCTCAACGGCCAGATCAAAAGCAAGGAGCAGGAGGTCAAGAAATGGCAGAGCAAGCATCCTGGTGACTTCCCTATCGGTCAGTCTGAGACTGAGATCGAGAAGAGACTTAGGGACATCGAGTCAGGACTGGATAAGATCAATAAGAGCCTGCAGGAGGTCAAGAACCTTAAGGACGAGCTTGATAAGGCAGCAAGGGCGGTTGCCGATCTAGAAAAGAAAGCTAAGTGCAAGAGAAAAGAGCAAGATGAGGAGTGGAAAACTCTAACTGCTCGGCAAAGCACTTGCAAGGGTCACAGCACGACCTGCAAGTCACTTCGCAAGGATATCGCCTCGCTGACTAAAGAGCTGATAGAGGGGCTCACCTATTCGAGTACAAAAGAGCTGCTGCGGTCCGATCTCAGTAAGTTGGCCGAGAGACTGACTAGCGAAGCTAAGGACTATCGCTCTAAGGAAGAGACATCATCCGATATGAAGAGAGAGATTCATAATCTCTCCGACCACCTCAGGCGTATGGACGAGATAGTGTGCGAGAGCCTGAGACCTGCCTTTACCGACACACTACCTACACCTGTCACAGATGGGAGCGAGCCAGACCCGAAGGAAGTCAATGATGCACTCGTAAAAATCTGCGCAGATCTCGGTAGGTCTGCCAGGGACAAAAGGGAATCCGAAGAAGCGCTAAAGTCTCTCAGAGCACTACATCCCGACCTGGATAAGCACGCCTCCTCCTCTGTACAGTCTAGCATCAATGACTGCATAGAGACGATGCAGGCAAAAAACAAGGAGCTGGGAGATGCTGAGAAAACTCTTAAAGATTACAACGACAGCCTTGAGAGGCTCAACAAACTCAATGAAGAGACTAAGAAGCTGAGCGAGAGGGTGCAAAAGTGGAAGACCCTCTCGGATCGCCTCGGCGATGCGGAGGGGAAGAAGCTACGGGGCATCGCACAGGGCTACATCCTCAGGTACCTGCTGGAGTCGGCCAATGAGTTTTTGGTCGACTTAGGAGGCAAGTATCGCCTCACGACCACCTCCCTGTCATCGGCCATCCTCGTTGAGGACCCCGAGATGAGTCAGCCTCCTCAGAGCGTGACGATCCTGTCGGGAGGCGAGAGCTTTATGGTGGCACTCAGTCTCTCACTCGCCCTCTCTCGCCTGCGTGGGGAGAGTGTGGTGGACACCCTGTTCATCGATGAGGGCTTTGGTACGCTCGACCCTAAGAGTCTGGACCAGGTGATGCAGGCTCTGGAGCAGCTGCACGAGCGGATGGATCGGCGGATCGTACTCATCAGCCACGTACAGGCGCTCAGGGAGCGCATCGCGACCAGGATCGAGGTGGAACCGAAAAATCGCACCCTTAGCGAGCTAGTGATGGTACGAGACGGACAGAGGGTGAAAAGGGGCAGTGATCAAATGTCGTTTGCCCCAAATGCATTACATTTGTAATACCTATCGATCACGAATATAGAAAATCAGGTTATGAATAAGAGATATTACTCCAGTGGTTCACGCAAGAGAGTCCTCGTCACCGGTGCTGGTGGGACCATTGGCTCCCGGGTACTTAGGGGCTTTGTGCGCTTCCGCCCCGATGTGGAGGTGCGAGCCTTTGACCTCGCCACTCCGCAAAATCGCGACCTCTTCGATCAGCTGCAGGGGCACATTGAGCCCTTCTATGGAGACATCACCAAGCCGGAGACACTCGTGGAGGCTTGCACGGGAGTGGACTACGTCGTCCACCTCGCTGCGATCATCCCTCCGGCTGCGGATCTGAATCCTGACCTCGCCAATAAGATCAATGTCGAGGGAACCAATAACCTCCTGCAGGTATTGAGGGCTCATGCACCGGAGGCTTTCATCGCTATGGCCTCCAGCGTCTCGGTCTACGGTGATCGGGTCGAGGACCCCATGATCCGGGTCACCGACCCCGTCCAGCCCTCCGAGGGGGACCACTACGCCCAGACTAAGCTCGCTATGGAGCAGCTGATCCGGGAGTCGGGGCTACGATACACCATCTTCCGTCTCAGTGCTATTATGGGTGCTGAGAATCACACGATGTCCGGGATTATGTTTCACATGCCGCTCGATACGACGCTGGAGATCTGCACCCCGGCCGACACCGCCCGCGCCTTTGTCAATGCTCTGGATCACTTAGATGAGCTCGATGGGCGCACCTTCAATCTCGGGGGTGGGAAGGAGTGCACCACCACCTACCGGGAGTTCCTGACCCGAAACTTCAAGATCTACGGGCTGGGCGACTTTGACTTCCCGAGCAGGGCTTTTGCTACGAAAAACTTCCACTGCGGCTACTTCGCTGACGGGAAGGATCTGGAGGACATTGTCCACTTCCGCACCGACACACTGGCAGACTACTACTACCAGCTCAGTCGCCATATCCCAGGCATTCAGAAGCTCGCTACTAAGGTCTTCTCATCGGCTGTCAGGAGCTACCTCCTCCATATCAGTGAGCCGTATGTCGCCTGGAAGACTCAGGACGTCACGATGATGCGTCACTTCTTTCGCGATGAGGACCTGACCATGGAGTGACCCTATAGACCACGATACAAAGGGGGGCTGTGCCGGGTATCCGGTACAGCCCCCCTTTTTTTATCCCAATTGTCCCGTCAGTCGATCGCATCCGCCGGCACCTCGGGGAGATCCCTCAGCCCGGCGCGCAACTCCTCATCGGTGGGCGAGCCACCGGTGAGCGTGTGGCGGATGTACTGCTCGTAGGCGGATATCTCGAGCTGACCGTGGCCCGAGAGGCAGAAGAGGATCGTCTCAGCCTTCCCATCCCTCTTGCACCGCTCCGCCTCGCGGATCGCTCCTGCGATGGCGTGGCAGCTCTCGGGGGCGGGGATGATCCCCTCCGTCCGGGCAAAGAGCATGCCGGCACGGAAGCTCTCTATCTGATCCACATCCATCGCCTCTATGTAGTCGTCCCTGAGCAGCTGCGAGAAGGCTGACCCACCGCCGTGGTAGCGCAGTCCTCCGGCGTGGATGGCTGAGGGGACGAAGCTATGCCCCAGCGTGTACATCGGGATGAGCGGCGTGTAGCCCGCCTCGTCACCATAGTCGTAGGCGAAGCGCCCTCGCGTGAGCTTGGGGCAGGAGCTCGGCTCCACGGCCACGTAGCGGGTGGTGGCGCCGTTGCGGAGGGTGTGGCGAAGGAAGGGGAAGATCATCCCGCTGAAGTTGGAGCCGCCACCGAAGCAGGCGATCACCACGTCCGGCCGCTCTCCTGCCAGCGCCATCTGTCGCTCCGCCTCCAGCCCGATGACCGTCTGGTGCAGTCCCACATGGTTCATCACCGACCCGAGGAGGTACTTGGTATTGGGTGTGGTGCGTGCCAGCTCTATCGCCTCGGAGATCGCCATGCCGAGGGAGCCGGGGTTGTCGGGGTCTCGCGTCAGCACATCCTTCCCCGCCCGGGTGCTCATGCTGGGCGAGGGGGTGAGCTGAGCGCCGTAGACCTGCATCATTGTCCGGCGTGAGGGCTTCTGCTCGTAGCTCACTCGTACCTGATAGATGGCGCACTCCAGTCCGTAGATCCTACTCGCCAGCGAGAGGGCGCTGCCCCACTGACCGGCACCGGTCTCAGTGGTGACGTTGGTGATGCCCTGCTCCTTGGCATAGTAGGCCTGGGCGAGGGCGCTATTGAGCTTGTGCGAGCCGCAGGGACTGCCACCCTCGTCCTTGAAGTAAATGTGCGCCGGCGTGTCCAGTGCCCGCTCCAGCTCGTAGGCGCGTACGAGTGGCGTGCTTCGGTACATCCGGTACTTCTCTCTCACCTTCTCCGGTATTGCTATCCAGGCGTCTCGCTGATTGAGCTCTTGCCTGGCCGACTCCTCGACAAATATCGGGTAGAGGTCCTCGGCGGTGATCGGTCGGAGGCTCTTCGGGTCGAGCATGGGGAGTGGCTTGGTGGGCATCTCAGCCTGGATATTGTACCACTCTGTGGGGATCTCGCTCTCGGGGAGGATGATTTTCTTTTGCTTCATGATGTATGGAAAAAAATGTGTCTCGGGATAGGATCTTGCAGCGACGAAAGGGATGCAAGGTCCCGCTGATATGGATGTAAAATAAAGGAGCAGGAGACAACCGGCGTACCGGATGTCTCCTGCTCTTGTATGGTATCGGGATTTCTCTCCCGTCCCTATGAGTCTCTTAGATCATACCTATAGAGACATCAGCAGTCCTGCTCCGGTATACAGTCGTATATCGGAGCCACCACCAGCGATTGAGCGTGCTGCTCTGCGGTCTGAGGGCAAGGACTGACATGGTAGAGTCTTGGATTAGCGAAGCTTGAAGGTCACAGGGAGATTGAAGCGGCAGCGAACCGGCTTACCAGTCTGCATACCGGGCTTCCACTTCGGCATAGACTCCACGACGCGGACGGCCTCCTTATCAAGAGAGGGGTCTACACCGCGGGCAATCTTTACATTGGAGACAGAGCCGTCGCGCTCCACGACGAAGCTGACCATTACCTTGCCCTGGATGTTATTCTCAGCGGCGATGGCAGGATACTTCACGTGGTCATTGAGCCACTTCAGCATAGCGGTCTGACCGCCGGGGAACTCTGGCATCTCCTCGAGGAACTCGAAGATCTGCTCCTCCTCTACCTTCTCCTGCTTACGACCCTGCTGTGCAGGTGCCGGCGGAGTAAAGGTCTGCTGCAGCTTGTCGAAGGAGTCGTCCACAGAGGCGATCTCCACATCGGCAACCTTGACGTCATCCTCGACGACCTGGAGGATCTCCACATTCACCGGAGCCTCCTCGGGCTCGGGGGGTGGGGGAGGGGTCTCGTCGGGTGGCGTGATCATAATGTCCTCGACTTCCTCGATGACTGCGTCAGACTGTACATCGTCCACCTTGACGTCGTGTGTACCCCACTCAAAGGCTACAAACACGAGACCCAGGGAGACGAGCAAGCCCATCAAGAAGTACGTGCCCTTGTTTTTCTCAAGGTCAGCACGCTTAGTCTTCTTGACCTGACGGTCCTCGACGTTCATGTTATTGCTCATGCTACTTGTAAGTTATAGAGTTTTTTGTTGGTTTCGTCATACTCCTCCGCAGTCGAAGCTACGGACTTGTCCACAAATGTACTCTTTTTATTGAGAAAACAAAGCACATCCGGGGGAGAAATACTTTTTTCACCTCCTACTACCGCTATATATCGATATGTAGTAAAGCAGAGTTGCAAGCGATCCTACTGCCGCAATCACGTAGGTGTAGGCGGCGCTACGTAGCGCACTGACGGCGTACTTGTGGTCCTCAGGACCAGTTACCCCGCTTCGCTCCAGCCAGCCGAGAGCGCGTCTACTCGCATCGATCTCCACAGGCAGGGTGACGAAGCTGAAGAGCGTCGTCGCGGCAAAGAGGATGATCCCGAAGAGGAGCAGCTGGGGGAAGACCCGCACTAATAGCAGCCCGGCAAGCAGCACGATGCTGAGGATATTGGAGGAGAAGGTGACCACAGGTACCAGAGCTGTCCGCAGGCGGAGCATGCTGTACCCCACGTGGTGCTGCAGGGCATGCCCAGTCTCGTGTGCCGCTACGGCAGCGGCGGCGACGCTCCTTGAGGAGTAGACCCCCTCGCTGAGGTTGATCGTCCGGTCGCCGGGGTTGTAGAAGTCTGTCAGCATCCCTTGCGTCGGGCGCACCTCCACATCGGTGATGCCACTCTCGCGAAGCATCTTCTCAGCCACCTCCTTGCCGGTGAGTCCGTCGTGGAGGGGGATCTTGCTGTACTTGCGGAATTTTGACGTCAGGCTCCTCTGGATGATCATCCCGACGATCATCACCACGAAGAGGAGGATCCAGAGGAGTGTGCTTGTGGAGCCGGTCATGGTCGATCAGATCTCTCTCAGGATGATGGTCTGCTTGCGGTCCGGACCGACAGAGACGATGGAGATGGGTGCCCCCAACTCCCTCTCGATGAAGCGCATGAAGGAGGTGAAGGCCTCCGGTAGATCCTCAGCTCGGGTGATGCCAGTGAGGTCGCACTTCCAGCCGGGCAGGGTGGTGTAGATCGGCTCGATCTCGGCATTGATGTCAAAGGGGTACTCCGTCGTCTCCTTCCCATTGACCCGGTACTTCGTGCAGACCTTGATCTCCTCGAAGCCTCCCAGCACGTCGCCCTTGGTCATGATCAGGTCGGTGACACCGCTGAGCATGGTGGTGTACTTGAGCGTCACGAGATCGATCCAGCCACAGCGGCGCTTCCGTCCGGTGACCGCGCCGTACTCGTGTCCCACGCGGCTCATCTCGTCCCCGGTCTCATCGAAGAGCTCTGTCGGGAAGGGCCCCTCGCCGACGCGAGTGCAGTAGGCCTTGAAGATCCCAAATACCCGACCGATCCGGGACGGTGCCACACCGAAGCCGGCACAGCAGCCCGAGGCGATCGTGGTGGAGGAGGTGACGAAGGGGTAGGAGCCGTAGTCGATGTCCAGCAGACTGCCCTGCGCCCCCTCGGCGAGCACATGCTTGCCCTCGCGGAGGGCGTCATTGACAAAGTACTCGCAGTTGATCAGCTTGTAGGCTCTCAGCTTCTCAATCGCGTCGAAGAACTCTCTCTCCAGCTCAGCAAAGGAGGCCTCCTGGAGAGGGTCGTGACCCAGCAGGTCGCACAGCATGCGGCGATGACGCTCCCGATGAGCCTCGTACTTGGCGCGGAAGTCAGGGGTCTCGATGTCGCCGACGCGAAGTCCGTTGCGACTGATCTTATCGGTGTAGGTCGGTCCGATGCCCTTGCCGGTGGTACCGATCTTTGTGCTTCCCTTGGCCTGCTCATTGGCAGCATCGAGGAGACGATGGGTCGGCAGTATGAGGTGGGTCTTGCGAGCAATGCGCAGCCGCTCGTGGAGCACCACGCCGGCCTCCTCCAGCTCCTCGGCCTCCTTGGCGAAGAGGATTGGGTCGAGCACCACACCGTTACCGATGATATTGACAGACCCGCTCTGGAAGACTCCCGACGGCACAGATCTCAGGACGTGGGTCTTGCCCTCGATCTCCAGCGTGTGACCGGCATTGGGGCCGCCCTGGAAGCGTCCGACGATATCATAATGGGGGGTCAGCACATCGACCACCTTTCCCTTTCCCTCATCGCCCCACTGCAGTCCCAGCAGGACATCTACCTTATTATCCATAGCTCAGTATCTATTCTATCTTACTATATCTGTGAGTACAAATATAGCAATTTCGCCACTCTTTCATCCGCAAAGGAGTCGGAGAGGGCGAAACGCTCTCTCCGACTCCTCTCTCTCTTGCCGGTGCCGATAGACCTACTTCGCTATCACTTCCACCCTCTCCTCCTTGAAGTCCAGTCTCAGTGTGATGAGGAGAGGACCCCTGTCCGGACGCTTGATGATCTTGTCGCCGATCCGTATGCTCTGCAGCACGAAGACGCTGTCCATAATGTATCCCTCCCGTCCGTGAGCGAAGGTCATGGTGCACTCGAGGGGAATGCTCTGAGTCTTGTAGGCAATCTTGATCCGTGACTTGACGGTCCCCTTTCTCTCTCCCTTCATCACGGAGGAGGGAATGGGTGCCATGAAGTTGATGTAGCAGTCATTTCCCTTGGTGACAAAGGAGTAGGGGATCCGGTTGCCGCCTCGCTCGGTATCAAAGATCATCAGATCTCTGACCAGGGCATCGTTCATAACTGGCTTCCCCATCCAGTCCTCCAGCCGGATCGCCACGTGTGTATCCCTGACCCCTTCCGGCTCGTGCATATCGATCGGCTCGCGGCTCCCGTCCTTGCAGGAGAGCAGTGAGGAGAGGACGATCAGTCCGAGGGATAGTCTGAGGATAAGGTTTCTCTTCATGGGATAGTGCTTGTTCAGTGGTTGGTATGTAGCCGGGAGAGGTGATGACATAGACGATCGGCTCCTCTCACGACAAAGGTAGGCAACAATCCTATCCCAGACCGCTCTTTTCTAATACCGATATTAGAGTCATCTAATATCGGTATTAGAAAAGCCTAATATCGGTATTAGATGACTCTAATATCGGTATTAGATCCGGAGGACCCCCACGTGCTGACAGTCAGGCTCTCGCGATGCGGTCCGTGCAGCCGCTCAGCGGACGGTGAAGCTGATGCGCCAGGTCGCCATAATGGCGAAGCCCTGGAGCCGCATCGCCGTGTAGTCGTTGGTCCGCTCGTTGTAGGTCATGGCCATGACGTTGCGGTAGTTGGTGACATTCTGCAGGTCGAGGCCATACTCCTCCGTGATCCGTCTTCCCGGGTGGCGGAAGCCCAGCTTAATATCGGTCCGGAAGTAGGGCTTCATCCGGAGGGTGTTACTCTGCTCAGCATCGAGGACGGGGCGCTTCTGGGCTGCAGACTGCTCCCTCAGGAGTGGCGTGTAGCGCATACCTCCGGCGACGGTACTCTTGAGGTCTGCCGTGAGTGTCCACGACTCGCTGAGGGCGTACTCACCGCCGCCGGTGAGGTTGAGGATGTACCCGCTGTCCATCGCCGTGTGCCACCGCTTGGAGGAGGAGCCGGTGGTGTAGGTGGAGCTGAAGAGGGTCGCATTGGTGAGGAGGTAGTAATTCTTGGAGATAAATTTCTCCAGCGTCAGCTCCACGCCGACGTTTCGCCCGGTTCCGCGATTGACAAGACTTGGCAGGGGGACGATGCAGTTGTCATCCGAGACGCCGACATTGAGCATACTCCAGGCGGAGGTGGGGTCCTGCTGCACCGGGATGTCAAAGAGGTGCTGGTAGTAGCCCTCCACCTTGAGGTGCCAGTCGGGGGCAAAGGCCCAGTCGTAGTAGGCGTCCGCATGCCAGGCACGAGACGGCTTAAGGTCCCTATTGGTCTCCTCGTCCGAACCTGGTATGCGGGCGAAGTAGAAGGTCCTCGGCTGGAGCTGGCTGTAGAGCCCTCCCGCCAGTCCGAGGATATGGGACGGCGCCGGCTCGTACATAAGTCCCAAGCGTGGCTCGAGAGTCTTATATATATTGAGTGTAGTCATCATGCCGTGGAGACCTGCGGTGAGAGCCCAGCGCTGGGAGGGCTTGTAGCGGTACTGACCATAGAGACGCACCACACCAAATCGCCCCTTCTCGCTTACCGTGCCCGCATCCGTTGCTATCGGTATGTCAGCGTGGTAGTCCACCTGATAGATATCTCCTGTCGCTCCCGCCACCACGAGAGAGGAGAGGTCGGGGTGCCAGGTGAGATCGGTGTGGAGGGAGTACTTGATCTCCTTGGAGGTGTCCTTCATCACCCGCTCGTAGTTGTCCGTCAGCTCACCATTCTCCTTGAGTTGCTTCCTGACATCGAGGTCAAGGGTCGTACGGACGAGGGAGAGGGTAGTGCGCTGCTGCACCTGCTTGCTCCACCGGGCATCGTGGGTGAGGCCGATGATGAGATTGCTACTGCCCTCGTCGATGAGCTGATTGTAGCTGTCGAGCGCCCCCTCATCCTCGATGTCGATCATAGCGTCTTTCTCTGACACCATTTTCTCTGTGTCGATCTTGATGAAGCTCTTCCCCCAGAGAGTCATGAGGGAGAGACTGTGCCGGTCGTCGGCGTGGAGGGTGACCTTGGCCGTCAGGTCCTGATACTCCGGCACGGCGGGGAGCTTCATCAGCTTCAGTCCGCTCATGATCCGCGGAACGGAGTAACGGTAGGAGATGAGGTAATTGGACTCGCTCCCTACAGGGATTGGTCCCTCGAGTCCCAGCTCCAGACCACCGTAGCCTGTCTGCAGCCAGCCCTCGTGGTGTGCGGTGTTGCCGGGGCGCATCGTCAGGTCAAAGATGCCAGAGAGGGCGTTGCCGAAGGGGGCCGGCCAGGCGCTGAGGTGGAAGTCAGAGTTGGTCAGCAGGTTGGTATTGATCATCGAGACCTGCCCGCCAGTGAGACCGATGCCGGCATTGAAATGATTGAGATTGGGCACCTCGATGCCATCGAGGACCCACTGCAGGCCTATGGGGCTATTGCCACGGATGATGATGTCATTGCGGCTGTCGTTGGCGGGCATGACGCCGGCAAAGCTCCGCACCATACGTGCCGGGTCTCCGAGCGAGGAGGCAAAGCGGTAGGTCTCATCGGTGCTGAAGCTCCGCCCCCCGGCGAAGCTCAGCGGGTCGAGCGTCTTGCTCTTGTCGTAGGGAGCGGAGACCACCACCTCACCCAGCACGACATCCAGGGGCTCCAGCTCTACATCGAGGACCGTCTCCTTGGTCGGCATCACGGTGACCGACAGCTCGCGGCTCAGGAAGCCGATGCTCCGCACCTCGATCGTCTGGCGCCCGATGGGTGCACGGAGCTCAAAGGTCCCGTCCTCTCCCATCGTGGTGTAGACCAGTGGGTCTGTCCCCCGAACAAGGATCGTGGCGGCGGTGATGGGTGCATTGGGGTTGGCGCTCGTGATCCTACCCCTGACGGTCCCCTGCCCGAGGGCGACCAAGGGAAGGAGAAGGAGGATGCCGAGCAGCAGGATGGCTTGACGACTGAATGACGACATAGCAGTACTATGCTGAGTGATGTTTTCTGGTGACTTAATGCCCCAAAGTTAGCTTTTTCTTATGACAAATTGGTTTCTTTGTCGTTACAGATTCAGACCTTTTCAGAATTAAGTGTTTCTCCGAGAGTCATCCGATGTGAGACTACTCACTAATGGTCAACCATCCCCGACCCTGCTGCAAGATGCTGATGCGCATTAGTGTATGACTATATCAGGAAAATAGTGTATTATTGCACGCTCCCAACCAAAGAAGCAGAGCAGGATCAAGGGATATGTCCAATAGAAAGAAGCCTTTGCCCCGAGGCGAAGCGAAGTCCAAGCGGATCATCAAAGTCGTCACCTGGAGTCTCCTCGTGGTGGTGATGGTGCTGGTCGTCCGCTTCGTCGCCTCGGTGGACTTCTCTGCGCTGGGGGACCTGCTCCGAAAGACTCCGGTGATGCTCCCCTTAGTCGTCCTGATGTCCTTTATCTCCTATGCGGCATCTAATGCTGCGTGGAATCTCTGTCTCAGCGTCGGCGGGGAGCGGAGCCTGCCCTTCTGGAGGCTCTTTATCTACCGACTGATAGGTGACATGCTCGCGCCTTTCAACCCCACCGGCGTGGTTGCCGGTGAGACGGTGAAGGTGATGCTGATGCGGCGCGACGGGATCTCTGTCGAGCACGCCCTTAGCTCCGTCCTCACCCATAGGGGGCTAGTGATCCTTGCCAATGTCCTGATGACGATCGTGTCAGTCTTCTATATCCTGATGGGGAGTTCGATCCGTGGGACGCAGGGCGTACTGGTCGCTCTCGGCACGGTGGCGGTGATGGCCTTTATCTTTTATGGTCTCTTCCGCATGCTCGTCCATCCGCGGTTGCTGATCGGCCGGACGGTGGACAGCCTTGCTCGGTGGACGCACTGGTCTCTCCTCTCCGAGGAGCGGATCCGCAAGACCTACGCTGCCAATCTCGAGGCGGCACGGTTCTTTCACCGACACAAGCGTCGCTTTTGCCTCACGCTTGGGCTCTGTATGGTCCACTGGGTCTTCGGAGCAATGGAGTTTTTCGTCATTTTTACCACACTGGGGCTCCACGTCACGGTGATGGACGCCATAGCCGTGGAGATGGGCGTGGGGATCTTCAAGACCCTCGGCTCGGTCATCCCCGGACAGCTGGGTATCGAGGAGTACGGGAATAAGGTGATGCTCGACCTCATCGGTGTGCAGAGCAACGAGGTGTGGCTCGCTGCCTCGCTTATGAGGCGAGGGCGTCAGCTCTTCTGGCTCGGAGTGGCGGGGATCGCCTCGCTCGTGGTCTATCGCCGTCATCCGGCAGTGCGGAGTGGGGAGTAGACCTATTTTTACCATGAACTACTCTGACATCCCATGATCGGAATGAAGCCTGAGATCCTTTGTATCTCGCATAAGTATCCCCCCTCCACCGGAGGGATGGAGCGGCAGAGCTATGAGCTCATCAAGGGGCTCAAGACCTACTATAAGGTCCACTCCTTTACCTATAAGAAAGGAGATCAACCCAAGGTGGTCTGGCTCGCCGCGCTCAAGCGACACATCATGGAGTGCCTCGAGAGCCATCCCGAGATACGGTTGATCCACCTCAATGACGGGGCGATGGCCTCCGCCTCGCTCTGGATGCAGAAGGAGCTCGACATCCCTGTCGTCGTCACTTATCACGGGCTTGACGTCACCTTCCCGCTGGACTTCTATCAGGATAAGCTCATCCCCAAGCTGGAGCAGTACAGTGCGTCGATCTGTGTCAGCGAGTACACCCGCCAGCAGTGTCTCAAGCGAGGATTTGACCCCGAGCACACCTATACGGTGCCAAATGGCGTCGATGTGTCGCTGGCGGATAAGCCTGATCGCCGGGAGGAGATCATCGAGGAGCTGCTGTCGCGAGGGGTAGACGTGCGTGGCAAGCGGGTGATCATCGCCAGTGGTCGCTCGGTGAGGCGGAAGGGCTTCTCGTGGTTTATCAAGAATGTGTTACCCTCTCTCGGACCCGATGTGGTGCTGCTGATGACCGGACCTCGGCGGCAGGAGCAGTCCTTCATGCAGTCCGTGACACGGTACATACCATGGAATGACCTGCGACTCTTCCTCGGGGCACCCACCGATGAGGCAGAGCTGGACGAGCTGCTGGAGACGACCCCCGGCGTCTATCACCTGGGGCGGGTCTCCTTTGAGGACCTTATGGCGCTCTACTCGCTGGCGGACCTCTTCGTGATGCCCAATATCCCTGTCGAGGGGGACCAGGAGGGGTTTGGCCTCGTCGCTCTCGAGGCAAGTGTGCGGGGAACCTGGGTCGTAGCCTCCGGCATAGAGGGCATCACCGAGGCGGTGATCGAGGGCGCCAATGGCACCCTCCTTCCTCCCGAGGATCCCGACTGCTGGGTCGCCAAGATCCGCGAGCTCCTCTCGATGCCACAGCAGGAGCTGGCGGAGTGGGGCAGGAGGGGGCAGTCCTACACCACCGACCACTTCTCCTGGAGCCGCATGGTCGATGGCTACAAGGCCGTCTTTGACCGCTACATCAGATAGCGAGATCCATAGCCATAGTCCTTTTTTTGCCCTCCACGCCTCTTTGTTTCTTGGCTGAAGGGACTATTCTCGGTGTCACATAAAGGACATAACCCAAGCCCTATCTCGTGTGCCCAAGCGAGATGATCAGATTGAGTGAATTTCTTTTCGGATTTTTTCTATCTGTAAATCAAGACGATACAGGTGTGTAGCGCATCAATTTTGATGGCAAATGCGAGAGAGGGCTTGCAGGAAGTGAGAAATGTTGTACCTTTGCACTCGCAAAGCCGAGAGGGGTACGCTCCTGAGGCTCCGGCAGAGGTCGGGGTGAGCGGATCAGGAAAAAGAATTTTCCAGGCCGCTTGCAGGAATGAAAAACTTTCGTACCTTTGCACTCACATCACCGCCCGAGGGG
>OASD01000197.1_pt1 | contig 32945 bp, 34 predicted proteins | sample 1475531 | NCBI WGS metagenome assembly OASD01 (sample SAMEA3360668, study PRJEB22359) | human gut metagenome | biome: ENVO:urban biome; feature: ENVO:human-associated habitat; material: ENVO:feces | place: Bangladesh | collected 2011
GAGATGTGTCAGCCCTAATTTATTTTGTTTGAAAAAGTTTTACCGGACAGCAATAGTTTGAAGTATAAGTCCCGTTCTATACCCAATCCGTGTATCTTGACTTCCTCCATTTCTTTGAGGGACATATACCCAAGTTCCCAACCATAGCCCATCGTAACGGCTCCGAAGCCGATGCGTTCCTTGGGGTCGTATTCCAGCATATAGGCGGTATAGGCTCCCATAGGGAAAAAGTAGCGAGCGTATGCTGTGCGGTCGCCGATGAGTTGCTTTTCCGTTGCATAGAGTTTGGGAAGTTGCTTCTTAGTGCTGTCGGGCATCAAATTGTAAGCATTTTCTTCTTCTTTTTCTTCTTCTTTTTCATCTTCCTTATCCTCTTTCTTTTCCTCCTTATCCTTGGATTCTTGTAACAGAGGTGGTTGTTCTGTTTTTAGACCTCCTTGCACTTTCTGCACCATCTTGTCCACGTGTACCTGCCATTCCTCCTCGGTCATGGGTATGCCGGTTTCATAGAGTTTACGATCGAAACGCTGCTCCACTTCCAAAGAGAGCTGTGTACGCAGGCTGTCAGCCATATCCTCGATACTGCCGTCAAACGTGTATTCCCAAGCGGGCTTACCATAAGGGTCTGTACCCATCGTGCGCTCTGTGGCAATCGTGCGGTGGGAAATATCCTTCCATTCGCCCTCAAAGAGGGAGTTATGGTTAAACGCAATAGAAAAGCCGTCGCCTTTGGGAACAGAGGTGGTTTGTACAAATTGCTGTTCGATGCCCTCACCAATTTCCTTGCCCGACTGCTTTTGCAGGACAATGAGGTCGCTACCAACATCCGTACCCGCATTCTCGGAGAACATACCCGAAGGCAAACGGATAGCGGAAATAAGCCGGCTGTTCTGCATGAGGTAACGGCGGATGGCTTCATTCTTGGGGCTGTCCAATACGCCCTGCGAGGTAATAAATGCAAGAAGTCCGCCCTCCTTGATAGTGTCCAGCCCTTTCACAAAGAAATAATTGTGAATGGTTCTGGTGGATTCCCGTTTAAGGATATTCTCTCCCTTGCTATAACTACGATCATAGACCATAAAGTCGCCAAAGGGAATGTTACTTGTGATAAGGTCGTACTTGTCCTTGTCTTCTAGTTCACCAATGGCTTCAAAGGGTTCTTGGCGAACAAAGATATTCTCCTTACCGTAAGGATGGAGGGCTTGTGTGATGCGTGCCGTCAGCAGGTCTTTCTCCATCGCATCGACCATGCCTGCATTTTTGGCAAAGGTTTCGGTAAAGGCTCCCATACCTGCCGATGGATCTAAGCACCTTCTAATTTGTACATCGGTGACATTAAGGGCATCGGCAATGGCGGAGACGATACGGGTGTCGGTATAGAAGGAGGTCAGTACGCTTGCCTTGATACTCTCCCAATAGCGTTTGGCGGTGCTGGCATCGACGGCATCACGGTAAATCATCTGTTTGAGCCTTTGGGTAGGCGCGAACAGGTTTTGCTCCGATGCGCTCCAATAGCGGAGGTCATCGGGATTATCACAACGGTTCAACACGCATTTCAGACCACCGAAACCTTGATAACCTCTGAGCAGGACTTTCTCGGCTTCGGTGGCTTCACGGCGTTCTTTCTCTAATCGGAGGATCACACGGATGGCTTCCGTATTGCCCTCCAAGACTGCTTTCTTATTGTATGCCATAATTTTTCTGTTTAAGATGGAGAGGAAAAATTAGTCGGAAGATAATTTTTCCTATCTCCCAACTAATTTGTTTTATCTCTGAGTCTGTGGTAACTATCTCCCTCGTGCTTTTCCTTTCTTTCCTTCAAACTCAAAGGCGGTGGTGTGGTCTTCGCCCAAAACAAGACGTGCGTTGAACTTCTTGCCTGCCTTGCTCGTCAAGCCTTTGAGGATAGGCGTTCGCCCAGTGGTTATCAAATCACGGATATTGTCCTCGGAAAGGAACGTGCCGCAGATTTCACGGAAGATGTGAAAGTCGCAGCCCTCGTGCCTGCATTTCGCAATTTTGGCATAGATGCCCACACTCTCATTGCTGCATTTGGGGCAGTGGTAGGTGGGATAGGACTTTTGTACCTGTGGAGCAAGGGCAAGGAGTTCCTCGCAAATCGTCTCCACATAGGAGTTGATGCCTTGTGCGAACTTCTCGGGTGGCATTTGTCCAGCCTCGATGGCGGCAAGGGTCAGTTCCCACGAGCCTGTCATCTCTGCATTGGCAATTCGTTTATCCTTGACAATCTCATAGACTGCCAAGCCTTTCTCTGTCGGGACTACCGTTTTCTTTTCTCTTCGGATATAGTCTCGCAGAATCAATGTCTCGATGATATTGGCACGAGTGGCTGGTGTACCGATGCCGCACTCTGCCATTGCTCTTTTACTTTCTGCATCTGCGACCTCTTTCCCTGCGTTTTCCATAGCAGAAAGCAAAGTCGCTTCTGTATAGAGCGGTTTGGGCTTGGTCTTGTGCTCGGTAATTTCTGAAGAAAGCAGTGGTAACACCTCGTTTTCTATTAGATTGGGCAATACGGATAAAGTCTGTTCTTCTTCCTCTTTGCCTTTTTCATCGTTCGTGCCAGTACTATGCTGCACGGCTTTCCAGCCCAAGGAGATACTTCGGCACGCCTTCCAAATGTAGGTGTTTGTACCGTCTGTCAGTTCCGCCTGCATCCTCTCCTCCTCTGAATCGGGAGAAAAGGCTTCGATGAAACGATGGACTACCATTTGGTAGATGGTCGTTTCATCTGTCGATAGTCCCGATGTTGTTTCACCCGTAGGGATAATGGCGTGGTGATCAGTTACCTTGCCGTTGTCCACCGAGTGGCGGTTAAGTGGTGTCGGAAGTGCAGTGCCTATCTTGCCAAGTAAAGTGGGTACTTCCTCGAAAACGTCTTCACTGATGTATCGACTGCCGGTGCGGGGATAGGTCGTGATTTTCTTCTCATAGAGGCTTTGTGCGATTGAGAGGGTCTTATCTGCTGAAAAGCCGTGCTTTCGGTTGGCTTCCTTCTGTAGGGAGGTAAGGTCGAACAAGAGGGGTGGCGACGTATGTCCCACCTTTTTTGCGACCGAAGTCACGGTAAGCCGGCTCTGTTCGCGAAGCATGGCGAGAGCGGACTGTGCATCGGCTTCATTGTCAAATGCACTACTGCTCACAGCTTTCAGCGATACGCCCTCTTTCTCTGCTGCTACGGAGAGTTTCCAATAGGGGACGGAAGAAAAATCACGATTTTCTATGTACCGACGGCAGACCATAGCGAGTGTCGGGGTCTGTACCCTTCCCAAAGAGTAACCGCCTTTGCGAGCGATGGACAGGGCACGGCTGGCATTGATGCCCACAAGCCAGTCGGCTTCGCTTCTTGCCTTGGCAGAGTAATAGAGATTATCGTAATGGCTTCCCGGCTTAAGATTGGAAAGTCCTTCACGGATGGCTTTATCCGTGAGGGAGGAAATCCAAAGTCTGTCAAAAGGTTTGTGGCAGTTCAAATGGTTGTAGATATAGCGGAAGATGAGTTCACCTTCACGCCCGGCATCGGTGGCTACGATGATGCGGTCAGCCTTGTCAAAGCAAACTCGAATGGCTTTGAGTTGCTTGAGTGCTGCGGGGTCTGATGTGTACTCCTTATCCTTGCGCACTTGTCGCACGATAAGTTGGAAGGGATTGGGACGAATGGGCAGGTCTTCGGCTTTGTAGGCGGAAAAGCCGTAGGCTTCGGGCATGGCAAGGGTAATAAGATGTCCCATCGCCCAAGTAACCACATAGCCACTACCTTCTATATATCCGTCTTGTCTATTATTTGCCCCAACGATACGGGCAATGTCTCTGGCTACCGAGGGTTTCTCGGCGATAATACAAGTTGTCATAGTCGGTAAAGGATTAAGGGTTACATCTTACGTCCACGGGACTTCTTCTGCTTGTTTTCGTCCTGCTTCTGCTTTTGGGCGGCAGTAGGTTGTGTCTGCCCGGTCTTCAACGGCTCCTTCACGTTCTTGGTGGCTTCGTTGGTCTTACCGTGATTATTCACGGCAACCTGTGTCTTGTGTTCCTCCGCCACGGCTTCGACCTTGACGTTTTTTTGGCTCTTATCGGGATTCCATTTATAGAAACGAGGACGGTTCTGCTCCTTGTCCATACGGACATAGGCATTAAATGAGTTGCCCTCCTTATCGACCATGTTCTTCAGATAGAGCGTGCGCCCATTGTCCAAGGCTTCACGCTGCTTCGCTGAGAGTTCCAAGCCGCAGAGTTTGCGGGGTGCGCCCTGCTGTTGTGTCTGCTGCTGGCGTTCCTTGAAACCACGGTTGTTGTCGAAGATAAACTCAATCCCCTTCCGTTCGGCATTGACCTGCAGGGTGGCATTGAAGGTCTTGCCGCTCTTGGCTGTCATGCCCTCCATCTTCACGGCTTTGCCCTCCACGAGGTCTTTGTATTGTGCATCGGAAAGCGTAACACCCTTGATTTCCTTGGGAATGTTCACGCGGTCGGCACGCAGGGCGACAAGTTCATTGGTCTGTGGGTCGATGGAAACGTAGGCGGCAAAAGGCTCTCCGTTCTTGGGTGTTACCTCAATGGTCTTGCCGAGGTTGCCTGTAGTGAGTAGTTGCTCCTTATCTTCGGGCGAGAACTTATACCCCATATAGGGAAAATCGAGTTGTGGCTCTTTCCTCAAAGGATGGATAGCCAGCCCGATGTTGCCCTCACCGTCCGTGCGGAAAGCAAGGCGGGCATCGGTGTAGATGGTGGTGTCGCCCATCGGGATGGCAATTGTCATAAGATTGCTCTTCTGCCAGTTGAGCATGTTTGTGAGTTCTCCGATCTGCTCCAACTGTTCACGGGAAAGACCGAGACGGTCAAGCTGCTTCCAATCCACTTCTTCCGGGTCAATGGCTGTGGTGTTCTTCTGCTGTGGCAGATAGTCCTCAAAGGGTACGCCAATCTCTGCCAGCTGCTGCTTGCTTTCGGGCTTCTCACGGCTTTGGAGCAGGGTGCGCAGGTTGCCCACGCCCTGCTCCACATTGCTTGCCACCACCTTGTACAGTCCGAAACGGGTCGGCTCGTTGAACTGACGAAGGAAATTCTTCATGAAGTTCTCCAAGAGTCCCTCCTTGCTGTTGAACTTCAGAAATGCTGCTTGGTTGACGGCGGTGGCTTCGGTGGTCTTGAGGTTGCCCTTGTCGTCGATACCAGATACTACGGAGAGTTTCCCCGTTTCTTTCTCGTTCTTTACCTCTGTGCGGTCTTCCAAGACCAGCACATAGTTGTCATTGCTGTTTGATTCCATTTTTTATAAATTGTAATGATGAATACTAAAATCATCTGCTAAATTATAGTTATAATAAGAGAATGAAGAAGATGAAAGAAAAGCGGGAATTATTGGGAAATAACAAGAAAGTCTTTCTGTTTTAAATGAGTTTTTATCAGATGGAATCTGAATGATTGTCACCGTAAAAGTGTTGCGAAAAGTTAAAAAATAGCATTATGAGCATTTTTTTTATTTTTTATTGCGAACGATGCAAAAAAATCGCTATCTTTATGCCGTCAAAGACAATAGATGATTCCGGAATTTTATCGCGTCAAAAGACCTTACTATGGGATTCATAGTTCGTATATGTTTAACTTAAAGCACTTCATCGCTATGAAATTACTAAAAGTTGAAGCCATTGAAGACCTTTTCGCTGTAAAAGGTGGCATAGGAGAGAATGAGCCTGTTGAGCAGGACACTACAATCGTGGTTCATTGTAATGTTGCAAACTCAGGGATTATCGTAAAACATCAAACAGCTGGATAATCCCCACTATTAGGTAGGATTGGAGAATTTATGGTCTCCAATCCTACTTTTAAATATTCACGGTCGCAATGTATATTGTTTTTAATCCCAAATATGCTCTTCGTAGTGATGAAAAGAGAGTCGTTATCTTTGACTCTACTGATGGAGATGGTTGGATGTCATATATACATCCTATCCACGCTATTGTATTGGCTACAATAAGTTACACAAATAATGTAGCAGAAACAGAATCTTGGTTTTATGAAAACATGGGAATTTCTAAACAGATAATTACTTCTTTTGTACATTCTCTATTAGATAATCAAGAGATTACCTATGTTAAATTTGGGGATATGAACATTTCGTTCCCTCCTAATACATTAATATCATCTACAGAAGTAAATAAAAGGAAATTTGATGATATTATCCATATATCTCTGAATATGAACGATGTGGACTTGAAAACGAAAAGATTATATACAAGTCCCGACAAGATCGTTATTATGCTAAATAATAAATGTGCTGTCAAGTGTAATTATTGTTATGCTGATACATACACGACAAGCAGCGATTTAAATTTTGACGATTTTTGTAATCTCATTACAGAATGTAAGACCATTGGAGTAAGGAAAATAGAACTAATTGGAGGAGATGTTTTCGTCAAACCAAATTGGGAAGAATATATTTCATTCTTATTAAATTCTGGTTATCCTGTTGATTTTTTATCAACAAAAAAACCGTTGAAAGAGTCTGATGTCAATAAGTTAATAAATCTTCAATACAGAGGGGATTTGCAAATTTCATTAGACACAGTTGATGAAACAATACATAAATCATTATTATATGCTCCCAATGATTATTTAAAACAATTGCAACAGACATTTGATATATTATCTTCATTTCGTGAGTTACCATTTAAAGTAAGAATAAGTACAGTTCTTTGCTCTAATAACGCATCTTTTGATTCCATATTCCAACTGTTCTCTTTTTTAAATCAGTATAGTATAATTTCTCGATGGGATATTTGTTATGCATTATTGCCATTCAAAAAGGGCAATATTGAGTTATGTACATCTAGGCAAGAAAGTTTAGTACGCCAATACATTCGAAAGATTCAATTATCTTATAATCCATTTTTTGAGATTGTACTAAATGCCAAGGGTGTTGATTCCAAAAGCACAGAATTGCTTTGTAAAAATCAAGATGCTAATTATCGTTGTTCAGCCAATGTTAGTTCATGCTTTATTCTTCCAGATGGAAAAGTTACTTTGTGCGAACGATTATATTGGAACAAAAATTTTATCATAGGAGATTTGAAGCAAGATTCATTGGCAAAAATTTGGAGATCCCCACGAGCGATCTATCTGTCAGAATTAGAAAAACATATTGATGAGAAGAGTCCTTGTTTTTCTTGTATTGGCAAAACTGATTGTTATGGAAAAAACAAAAGATGTCTTGTTAATGTATTCTTACGATATGGTAATAATATTACCTTTCCAGACCCTTCATGTATAAATAGTATTTGAAAATGAAAAGATTCTTTATTTTTTTTATAGTTTTATTCTCGAATATCGTTATGTTCGCTCAGAATCAGAACTATAATATCAGATCACGAGTTTTAACCTTAGAAGATTCCATCCCAGTAAGTTTCGCAACAGTGAGACTCATGCAGACCGACTCCGTTATGGTTGGCTCAACCCTTACGGATTTGAACGGTCTGTTCGGTTTCGACACCCCATTAAAAGAAGGGATGTTTCTTTCCATATCCTCCGTAGGATGCAAAACCACAGATGTAATCCTTCCGTGTGATACCACGATTTATATTGAAAGCACCAATAAACTTGCAGAAGTCGTGGTTCGGGGAAGTAAGAGATATGTCAAGGGAACGCCGAGGGGCTTGCAAATCTCAATGGCAGGAAATCCTGTTGCAAAACTTGGCAATGCTATGGAGGCGATCAAGTACCTTCCGATGATTGACGCATCTGGCGGTGGGATATCTGTCCTTGGACATGGAACACCCGTTATCTATATCAACAACAGGCTTGTGCGTTCAATAAGTGAGTTGTCTTCACTTTCCGCCAACGATATATCCAATGTAGAAATTATCACCAACCCTTCATCAAAATATGGCGCCAATGTGTCATCTGTCATTCTCATACGCACAAAAAAACTTAATGAGGGATTCCATGCTGTCGCAGCAGGTAATGTTTCGGCAAGTGAAGAATGGTCAGAATCTGTCGATGTGTCACTGAATTACCATACAGAAAGCGGACTTACCGTCTTGGGAGATTTATCATACGGCTTTTCTGGCTTCAAACAGGATAGACATTATATTGAAGGTTTTTATTCAGAGAGTAACCCTGAATCAAAATATCGTACTGATACTTATTCCAAAGCCAAAAGCAGAAGCCAGTCCCTCATGGCAGACGCTGGCCTAAACTACGATTTCGGGAACAACTCCATTGGTGCAAAATACACGTTTCAGCGCACTCCCAAGAGTCACTATAGCGGCAATGCCAAATCCGTTATGGAAAATCAAGGGACCGAAGATGTAATAGCATCAATAAGTGACCTGCATAGTCAAAGCTCTATGCATCATGTCAACACCTTCGGCAGTTTTTCCTTGCCTGCCAATATCGGGTTACGCATAGACGCCGATTATGTAAAATCCTATCGTACTTCCAACTCGGGTGTAGATGAGAACAATTCTACCAATATGATCTACAATTCGAATGTAAGCAAAGCCTCTTTATGGTCAGGAAAAATTGTACTGTCAAGAAAAATCAGCAAGGTAGAGATAGAGGCTGGCTCGGAAATCTCATATACACGCAACAATCAGGATTATTTGGGGTCCTCCACCGGGAATCAGGATTTTATTGCTCCAGAAACAGACAATGTAAAACAAAATCTCTATGCAGGATTTGTCGGTTTTAACTGGACACCCAACAACACATGGAATATGTATGGTGGACTTAGACTTGAATCAACCAATACAGATTTCAGACAAAACAACGTTCTTCGTGAAGATTTATCAAAATCATATACAGACTTGTTGCCTAATCTGGGCATATCCTTTAACTCATCTATTCGTATGAGCTTGTTTTACAGAGCATCCGTGTCTCGTCCGGGATACCAATCTCTTGACAACACATACGTTTATGTTACTCCTACCCTTTGGGAAACGGGCAATCCTGAACTTCGTTCAACTCTCCGCCACAAAATAGGATTGAATCTTTATTATAAGAAATTTATCCTTCAAAGCTCATTCACAATGAACAAACGGAATGTGACCTCAATATATCGCTATGACAACACCGATCGTATTAATGTTGTACAACCAGTCAATCTGCCAGATTATAACTCATTCCAACTTGTGGCTGTCCAACAACTTGATTTCGGCTTTTGGCATCCCACCATACAGGGCGTGTTCTACGTTCAGGATTTGAAGTATGGCTCACCCGTAAGAAAATACAACAAACCACTCTATACTCTGTCGCTTAACAACCGGTTCGATATTCCCAGCAGCTTCTATGCTTATTTTAATCTGTTCGGTCTCGGGACCGGCAATCAAGATGTGATTTATAGCCGTGGTTCGTGGCAGGCATCGGTGACCTTGAACAAAACTTGGAGAAACTGGGTTTTCACACTCTCGGCTAATGATGTATTCAATACATGGAGACAGAAAATTGACACGTTCACCAATACTGTCGATTATTCTTCTGACATCCAAGGGGCATCCCGTTCAATCACATTAAGCATACGATATACTCTTAATGCAGCAAAGGGTAAATATAAAGGAAAAACATCTCGACAGGACGAGATAGATAGATTATAACTCCATACAATGAAGAAGATGAAAATTATCATGCAACGTGATGCTATGCAATGCGGTATAGCATCATTAGCTATGATTTCTAATTATTTTGGTCGATTTATTTCAATCGAAGAACTCTCCAAAATATGTTTTGCATCTTCGGAAGGTGTTTCTTTACAAGGACTATGTGAAGCCGCAACCACTCTAGGCTTTCATTCTATTCCTGGCAAAGTAACTATTGAGTCTTTGTGTAATGAAAATCTTCCATGCATACTTCATTGGAATCAGAATCATTTTGTTGTATTATACAAGGTTAAAAGGAATAAGTTTTATATTGCTGACCCAAGTAAAGGTATCCAGAAATGCACTATTGATCAAGTGAAAACACATTGGATAGCCACAACTTCTAATAACGAAGAGAAAGGAATTGCTTTATTCCTTGAACCGAATGATAATTTCAAAACCTCAAAGCAACAGAAGAGATTCCATCCTCGATCTTTTAGATTTCTATATGGATATTTTAAACAATACCGTAATTTTTTTACTCAAATAATCATTGGCTTAGTTTTAGGATGTGTTTTGCAACTAATCCTACCATTTCTAACACAGTCAATCGTAGATATTGGAATTAAAAATAATAATATTGGTTTCATTTGGCTTATATTATTAGGAGAGTTTTTGATTGTTATAGGGCGCACGGCTACGGATTTTATTCGCAGATGGTTATTATTGCACATATCAATGCGGATTAACATTTCGTTGGTGAGCGACTTCTTTATCAAACTCTTAAAACTGCCCATGTCGTTCTTCGACACCAAACTGATGGGCGACCTTATGCAGCGTATGAGCGACCACAGCCGTGTAAACTCGTTTCTGACACAGCAAACGCTCAGCATCGTGTTCTCGCTTTTTACATTTGTGGTATTCAGCGTTGTACTGCTGTCTTATAACTGGCTCATCTTTACCATTTTCATGCTCGGCAGTCTGCTCTATGGCGGTTGGCTTGCGCTATTTCTCAGACGTAGAAAGATGTTGGACTATGAACTCTTCGAGCAACAAACCATCAATAACAACAAGACCTACGAGTTCATCACCTCCATGCAGGAGATAAAGCTCCAAGATTGTGAACAACGCCGTCGCTGGGAATGGGAGGATGTTCAGGCAGACCTTTTCGGGGTGCAGATGAAGTCGCTGAAGCTCCAACAGACACAGGAGGCAGGCAGCATCTTCATTAACGAACTCAAGAACATTGTCATCACGGTGGTGGCTGCAACAGCCGTCATTCACGGACAGCTTACTTTAGGTATGATGCTTGCCGTGCAGTATATCATCGGACAACTCAACTCCCCCGTTGAGCAGTTGATGAGTTTCTTCTATTCAGTGCAGGACGTGAAGATAAGCCTTGAGCGTATCAATGAGATACACCGCATAGATGATGAGAACGGAAAGCAAGGATTGGAAATGGCAGTAAAAGAAGAACATAAGGGAATTGACCTTGAAAGCGTAAACTTCAAGTACGACCCTCACGCCCTGAAAACTATCATTGATGATGTAAGCCTCACAATCCCCAAAGGCAAGGTAACAGCTATCGTAGGCGCATCGGGCAGCGGTAAGACAACACTCATCAAGCTTATGCTGGGCTATTACCCTGTATTGGGCGGAAAAATCACCATTGGAGGAACTGATGTAAATGAGCTCAATAAGAAGTGGTGGCGCAGACAATGTGGCGTAGTGATGCAGGACGGTGTGATATTCTCCGAGAGCATAGCAAGGAACATTGCCGTAGATGATGGCGAGATAGACAAGGAGCGGTTGCAGAAAGCTGCAGAAATAGCCTGTATTCACGATTATGTGATGGGGCTGCCCTTAAAATACAACACAAAGATTGGTCGCGATGGCGTGGGGTTGAGTCAGGGACAGAAACAGCGTATTCTGATAGCAAGAGCCGTGTATAAGAATCCCGATTACATCTTCCTTGACGAAGCCACCAACTCGCTCGATGCCAACAATGAGCGCATGATTGTGGAACATTTGGACGGGTTCTACAAAGGCAAGACAGTCGTTATCGTGGCGCATAGACTAAGCACAGTAAAAAATGCCGACCAGATAGTGGTGTTAGATAAAGGTAAGGTAGTAGAGACAGGCAACCACGAAGCACTTACAGCGAAGCGTGGTGCTTATTACAACCTTGTAAAGAATCAATTGGAATTGGGTAACTGACAGCAGAAAGGAAGATTATGGCAGACAACAAGATAGAACTCCGCAGCGAGAAGGTAAAACACATCATTGGCGAGATTCCTTCAGGTATTGTACGCTATGGCATCACTATTATCACCATTGTAATATTGGGACTGCTGGTGGGCGCATACTTTATACCTTATCCCGAAACCGTCAGTGCAAAGGTACAGATGACAAATGCCCGTCAAGGCACAATAGACATTCCCTATAAATACGTGAATACGATAACGAGAGGAATGACGGTAAACATCGAAGTTGAGGGTTACGATGCAGAAACATACGGAGCTGCCAATGGTATCATAACATCCACATCGCATACACCCCGACAAACGGCAGCAGGCAGCGTGTTCACGGCACAGATAAGGATAACGGATTGCAGGTATAAAATTATCAGTGGAATGACTGGTACAGCATCTATATTAATAAGCAATGAAAGCATACTTCAAAAGATTGTAAGGCGAATTATAAATGTCCAGTAACTTCCATTGTAATAAAGCGATGAAAGAGGGCAATGTCTATGTTAATATGTCCACATTGCTGTTCAATGGAAATGATCAAAAGTGAGAAGAAACGCAATGGCAAACGGTGCTACTAATGCAAACATTGCCAAAAACGTTTTATTACCGGTTACGCCGACAAAGCCTATCTTCCTGACACTGATTCTGAAATCATTCAACTGACCAAAGAAAAGTGGAGTATTCGTAGTACGGCACGAGTATTGGAAAGTTCAATTACCACTTTGCTTAAAAGGATTTTACAGATAACAAGTAAAATCAAATAACCGTCTATCGCTGTACGATAGAGAAATAAATCATGTAGTTGCCTTCAATGTAGGCAGAGTACCAATCGTACTTTGTCGGTAATACTTAAAAGCCCTTTCCTCTTCAAAGCTGAATTTATTTATACCGATAAATTGAAAAACTATGGCTATCTTATCAGTTAGGAAATACTCCATACCCGTTTTTCATTCCACCAACCATATCGAGCTGTACAATCTTACACTTCTCACTCACCTAAAACGGCTAAACCGGAAAACGATTTGTTACAGCCGTAGTTTATCAATGCTAACAGCTATCATAAGGATTTATCTGTGGGTATAGCCATGTTCCGTAATCATCACACTGCAACTACAATACCCAATCCGTGTTTGTATTATTTGTCTGGAATGAGATGGGACAAGGCAGGGGTGTTCTTTATCCTTTGAATCTCTGAATCAACCAGCGAGAGTATTTCTTGCTTTATCTTACGATAATTGGCTTCGATGGTTTCTTTGAGATTGTCTGAGCCATCTTCATTTTTGAATTCCACTATCATAGGGATGGGCTGGTATGCTTTCATTTCAGCCGACACCTTGGCACTATCCACCACAATCTCGGCATGGAAAATCTTTTGGTCGATACGTTCATCAAAGTTGTCTGACACTGCCCCCACAAACATACCCTGAGTAAGGTTACTGATTTTCGATGCTGGGATAAGACTATCCATCTGCGTGGAGATAGAGGTGGATTTGTCATTGCGATTGATGGTCATCGACTGGCGTTGCTGGAGGACTTTTCCGAAGCGTTCGGAGAGAGTCTTGGCAGTTTCACCTACCACTTGTCCACTGAACACATTGCCCACTGTGTTCTGTATAACTTTGCTCTCCTTGTCCCCATAGTCCCTTGTTAATTGACTAAAATCTTGAAACCCCAAGCATACCGCTACCTTGTTGCTTCGGGCAGTAGCGATAAGATTATCAAGTCCACGGAAATAGATGGTCGGTAACTCGTCGATAATAACGGATGATTTGAGCTGCTTCTTCTTGTTGATGAGCTTCACGATACGGCTGTTATAAAGTCCAAGTGCAGCCGAATAGATATTCTGACGGTCGGGGTTGTTACCCACAACAAGAACTTTCGGCTCGTTGGGATTATTGATGTCGAGCGAGAAATCATCACCTGTCATCACCCAATAGAGAGCTGGCGAAATCATACGTGAAAGTGGTATCTTGGCACTGGCTATCTGTCCCTGCAACTGGTCTTGCGCTCCGCCCTCCCAAGCATCCATAAAGGGAGAAAGGTAGTTGGCAAGTTCATCGTATGCCGTAAGAATAGGAAAAATCTGTGCGTAGGGACGATTGAGAAACTCGATGGCGTGTGGAAACGTGCAATACTTACCGTTTTCATATATCTTCAGGAACCAAATGATGGCAGCCAAAAGGATAATAGGCGACTCCACGAAGAAGTCTCCCTGCTTCTGTATCCACGAGCGGTTGAGGTTGAGCATAATCGTGTAGGCACTCTCATAGGCATCTGAAATGTCCGTCATAAAGGACGGATTGATAGGATTGCAGCGGTGCGATTTGCGTGGGTCGTCGAAGTTAATCACAAAGAACTGCGGCTTTACTTGGTAGGCATCAAGGTGGTTGAGTAGATGGTTATAGGCAATCTCGGAAAGGTCGGGAAACTTATAGTCATAAATATACATCGCAAAGCCTTTTTCTATCTGCTGCTTGATATAGTTGTTCACGATAGCGTATGATTTTCCCGAACCGGGAGTGCCTAACACCATTGAGGCACGAAACGGATTGACCACGTTAATCCAGCCTTTGTTCCACCTTTTCTTATAATAGAAGCGTGTAGGAAGATTAACCGAGTATTCATTTTCCATCAGCCTTGTTTCCTGCATAAAGCTCTCGTTCTCCGTGTTGAATACGTCGTCCATAAGGTTGTTTTTGAGTAATCGGCTCATCCACACACCACTCATTAGCAGGCAGATATAACCCACAGAGAGTGTGAAGATATAAAGCGTAGCCGCCCCGATTTTACCAATGGGCAATGCCAACAGCCACCAATTCAGAAAAAAGAAGACGAACCCAGCGAAAAGCACCGTCCAAATCTTTGGCCATGTGATTTTCTCCTCCTTCACGCCTTTTGTACCTAAGCACGATAAAGCGAGGAACACTACACAAAAGAGCTTTGTCCAAAGGATGGATGAAAACAAGCCTGTGGAACGTTGAAAGTTCATCAGTATCTTGTTGATGATACCGAGTGTGAAATGCCACTCGTGAAATGCCTCGTAGCAGAACCAATAACAGTTAATCAGGAGGAATATCACTGAAATTCCCCGCATAAAGTCCATGACCTTACCCAATGCCCTTAAATCATCTTCCTGTGCCATAATACTATTTTATTGTTGTTAGAAAATCCTTTGAATGTTATTTGAACGTGTACTTAACGTTTCCTGCGTTTAAGTTTTACCTTACTTTGCTTACGGAGTTTGCGTTGCCATGCCGCTTCTTTCCAATCATCATTGCCCGATGAAGAGAAGGATTCTCCCACCATATCGTCGACTAGTTCATCGACAAGGTTGTCGCCTTCCTGCTCATCAGACTGTATTGTCTGCATCTGTTGCTGTAAGGTGGTATCAATCTTTCCATAAAGCGATTCATCCAAGAATGGATTGTGTGCTGGATTAGATAGATATGCGTTGAATACATTGGCAGCATATCCTTTACCCAATCGGGAACCATTGAGCGCAATGCCTTCTTTGTCATCAATGAACGTAATACCATAGATGCGTCCATTATCATTCTTTCGGATTACCACTCGCAAGCCTTGTTCCTCCAATCTTTGTCGGAGTATTCCCTCCGTGTGGGGAGAAGTACGCATTACTTCTAATACCTTTCTTCTGATGGTTGGTATCAATGGCTTAACTATCTGCTTCGATTTCAGCATCTTGTTCTGAACGGCAGCATAGCCCACACCTCTACCAATGTCCGAGGCGTGAATGGGCGTGCTCACCTTATTGCCCTTGTCATCGGTAGGCACATAGACCAGTCCGTCATATCGCTTTCCTCGATACTCCGTTTTAACCTCCTCTACCGCAAGGTTGTATTTATGCAGAACGGCATTTAGTTCACCTAAGGAGCAGAATGTATAATGCTTCATCGCAGAACGAACAGTATTTGCCACTTGTTCCTTGATATTTCCTTGCGTAGTATCGACCTTTGGCGTTTCTGTTGTTGTTCTATCACTGACCTTTGAACTTGGAATGAGGTTATATTTCTTTTCCAGAGCATCAGTAATCTTTTTGCTTCGCCTGCCCTCATACCTGTCATTGATTTTTCTGCCTTGGCTATCCACCCGAAGCGAAACGATGTGGATATGCTCACGGGCAATGTCATTATGCTTAAAGACGATGTAGGGTTGCTTGCCATAGCCGAGTTCCTCCATATACTCCTTCGCAATCTGTGTGAGCCTTTCATCAGACAGCTTCTCGTCTGGGTGCGGATTGAGGGAGCAGTGAAAGACCGTTTTCTTTGTTCTGCATTGCTCAGGTATTGCCTTTTGCATATCGGCAAGTACCTTATCCATTTGAAAAGTGCCATCGAAGCCTTTCCGAAGTTCGTTCACGCAGAGAACTGCCGCTTCGTCGTGCTGCACCTTTTTGAAGTTATATCCCAATGCTCCTCCAAGGTTCTCGGTAGAAGAAATCTTTGCAATCATATTCCTTTATCGACTATCAAATTGTTCCGTCAGTTGGATGGCTTTCTGTTGTAGCGTGATGATTTGACCAGAGATTTTTTCCAATTTTTCAAGTAAAATCTGTGCAGTTTTCACGCTGTGATAAGAGTTTATTGCGCGTACTGTTTGGTTGTAGAGTACGCCTATCCGATGATTTTCGGCAATCAATTCCGAGAGTTTACGATAATAGTCCACAGCGGATTTATCCACTGTTATCACCTTGAACTTCCCTCCAAGAATACATCCACGCACAAAATCAGACTTCGATTTTGCACCGGATTTATGGAAAAGTTCAATGACTTTTTGCTGGTCTTTGGGGTTGGGCAACCGCACGTGCCAATTGTCCCAGCGTGGCTTTTCCGCTTTTTTTCTCTCTGAACGAGATTTCTCTTCCTTATCCATAGCTTTACTTTTCTTTAATCACGACTTTGGAGTGATTTAATCCCCTTTGGGGCAAGGGTCTTTGTGGTACAACTGTAAGTTTGTGTTACAAAGACACACCTTGCCAATATCAAGAAATGATACGATTGAAGTATCCACCCTTGTGGGGTGTCTGCTTCGGGATTTTACCTCCATGTATTATTCTCGCCTGCAAAGTTACGGCGAGTTTTCAAATATCTCATTATCAGTGGTATTCACTCTTTTTCCTCGCATTTCCCTGCACTTCGTCGGTGTCATATAATCAGCCAAAATATCATTTATTTTGCAGTCAGAACGAGCGAACAATGGCATGATGATACAAGTAAAAGATACATCGTATTACCGTTGGCTTACACTAAAGATGATAAGAAGGAACGAAACATATTCATAACAATTTGTTGTCATGACAAACTATTGTCAGTACAACAGATAGCAAGAACTATAAATCGTCCTTTCAGACTATCGCACGAACCATACGCAGCCAGAACAAACTGTCTGCTGATACTTCTCAAGAATGAGAGAACGTCCAAACATCAAATAGACAAGTAATATGAACTAAGAAATTATCGTTATGGAGAACAAACAACAACGCCCCATCTTTCTGGGGTTCTCCTCGCAAAAGGGAGGAGTCGGAAAAAGCACGCTTGCCGAAATCGTAAGCAGCATATTGTACTACGAACAGAGCATCAACCTCTTCGTGGTGGACTGCGACCTGTCTCAGGATTCCTTTTACAAGCTGAGAGAACGTGAGAAGAGTGTCATTCAGGGAAGCGAGGAGCTTTCCAAGTCTATGCAGGCATTCTTTCAGCACCTCGGAAAAAAGGCATACAGAATTTACAAGTCCAGCCCAAAAGAAGCCGTCAAGACAGCACAAAGTAAGATTGACGCTATCAGCAATGAGAAGTACCAGTTGGTTGTGTTCGACTTTCCCGGTCATGCAGGAACAACGGAGTTGATGGAACTGTCCCTTCAGATGGACTATATCCTGTCTCCACTTGAAGCCGACATACAGTCACTCGTCTCCTGTATGGCATACGCCAAGACCATCACGGATATTGGTGTTTCTATGTCCGACTCACGGATAAAGGACATTATCCTGTTCTGGAACAAGGTGGACAGAAGGGTGAGGAACGTCATCATTGACGAATACACAAAGCTTATCCAAGGACACGAACTCACACTCCTGCCCAGCTATGTATATGCCACGCACCGCTTCTCTCACGAACTTTCCACATACGGGCTGCGTGGTGTGTTCCGTTCCACCTATCAGCCTCCTGCAAAGGGACTGCGAACGGGTACGGGGCTGGATGAACTCGTCTCCGAGATAATTCAACGTCTCAAACTAAAAACGAAAACAGAAAATGGCAACGATTGAGGAAAGAAAGCAGCAACTGGAAAAGAAGCTGAAGAAAATGGCAGAGGACAATGTAGTGGTGAAACCTGTCACGGTCCCCAACCCCTTCGACCCTTCTGAGGACACAGAACCTTCCCCTGCAACATTACAAGAGGAAGACGAAAGTCCGGAAGAAACGAAACCAACAAACGAAAAACCGACAGATGAAACAGAAGGTGGGACAACCGGAAACACTGAGCCGAAAAGAGAAAGGAAGCCAAGAATGGAAAAGTCTGGCAGGTCGTCCCTTTCCATAGAGGAATACCGTTCCCTATACTTTCATCCCGTGCGTTCGCAAATGCGGACGGCTTTCTCCATCAATTTGGAGACATTACAGAACCTGCGCAATGTGCTACAAGACTTAGGAGAAAGGGTATCTATTGCTTCCTATATTGATAATATCCTCCGGGAGCATCTGCGGGAACATCAGGAACTTCTCAATAATGCAGCAGCAAAGCAAAGACGTAAGACAACAATAACACTATGATGGAAACAATACTTTTCAGTTTTATACTGGTACTCATCATCATTTGGATGATGCTTGGTATCTTGTATTTCTATATGCGGTATGTATCTCCGTATGACTTCATTATCAAGAAAAACGGAAAGAGCGATGAAGATAGCAAGAAGAAAGAAGCAACGAAGAAAAAAGACGGACAGAAAGGAAAAGGAACAATAGAGCAAGCCGAGTTTGTACTGATTGGAAAAAGCCGTTCCACTTCCCCGATTATCCCACAAATTCCCTCTGTTTCATCATCTGAAAATTCGGAGCAGAATAATAATAATTTTGCACCGCAGAACTCCGAAAAGGAGGAAGAAATGAAAGAGGACAACGAAATGGACATTGATTTCGAGATGGAGAGAGTGGACGAAGATGAGATTGTCCGTGAGGAATTAAACCTATCCATCGAGCCCACATCGGGCGAAGCCGAAATTTCGGAGCAGTCCGTCCTCGCACGTGACTTAGTCCGCCTGCAAAAGTGGGCAAAGAACAGTGAGGAGGCTGATGAGGAAGAAGTCAAAGAGACAGTTCGGCAGCTTCAAGACTCTGACCTATTGGATAAGTACAAAGAAAACATCGCCAAGATGCTGGGTGAACAAGCCTCGCTATTGGAGAAAATCCGTAAGGCGGAAGAAAAGGAAGATCAGAGTGCTCAACCAGCAATGCCTTCATCACAAGACCCAACACCTCCTGTTTCTGGCATATCTGACACAGCAGTGGGCGATGCTGACGATAGACCGCTGTCCTATTATCTGTAAAAATGGTTTCTTGATTTTCATATTTCGGAGGAATGCAGGGGTTGCTCAAAAGTAAAATAATCAGCCAATATCTATCATACGATAAAACCGAGCCACCCCTGACACCTCCACAAGAAGACAATTCGTTTAACAACTTAAAATAAACAGCAAAATGAACAACAAAAAAATCACAATGATGCTGCTCCTGATGGCACTGACCATCGCAGGAGCGTATGCACAGGGAAATGGTATGGCAGGTATCAACGAAGCCACAAAAATGGTAACCTCCTACTTCGACCCGGGTACGAAACTCATCTATGCCATCGGTGCCGTAGTGGGTCTTATCGGAGGAATAAAAGTATACAACAAGTTCTCAAGTGGCGACCCCGATACGAGCAAGACAGCCGCTTCTTGGTTCGGTGCGTGTATCTTCCTGATTGTGGCTGCCACCATCTTACGTTCCTTCTTCCTGTAAACGATGGCACAGTGGGAAATCAATAAAGGTGTAGGTCGGACGGTAGAGTTCAAGGGTTTGAAGGCGCAATATCTCTTCCTATTTGCGGGAGGACTGTTGGCGGTCTTCTTTCTCGTGGTGGTGCTCTATCTCTGTGGCATCGACCAGATAGTCTGCCTCGGTCTTGGCTTAGTGGGTGCAACACTCGTTGTGTGGCAAACGTTCGCCATGAACCGCAAGTACGGCAGATACGGACTGATGAAGCAGGGATCCATTAAGATGCACCCGCGCTACCTCTTGAACCGCCGTACCGTCTTTCACCTTATCCGTAACCTCAAACCAATACGCAAGGCATAATGAGAAACAACAGTAAAATCACGACCTTGGAAGCGAAGTTCCCGCTACTCTCCATCGAGCAGGGTTGTATGGTGAGCAAGGATGCCGACATCACGGTAGCTTTCCGTGTGGAGCTGCCCGAACTCTTCACCGTTACCTCCGCCGAATACGAGGCGATGCACTCGGCATGGCACAAGGCAATCAAGGTGCTGCCCAACTATACCATCGTGCATAAGCAGGACTGGTTTATCAAGGAACGTTACCAACCAAAGATGGCAGAAAGCGGACTTAGTTTCCTCTCACGTGCATCTAACCGACATTTTAACGAGCGTCCTTTCCTGCACCACTCAGTCTATCTCTTTCTAACCAAGACCAACAAGCAGCGTATGCAGCGACAGAGCAATTTTTCCTCGCTCTGCCGTGGGCACTTGCTCCCCAAGGAGATTACCGACAAGGAGGAAGTGGTCAAGTTTATGGAAGCGGTGGACCAGTTCGAGCGTATCATCAACGACACGGAGCAAATCCGGCTCACCCGTATGAAGGAGGAGGATTTGGTGGGGACAGCCGAGAAGGGCGGACTCTTAGACCGCTACTTCTCCCTTTCTGAAGAAGGACACGCTTCTTTGGAAGACATACGATTAGGAGCAGACCTTGTGCGTATAGGGGATAATCGCCTTTGCCTACATACGCTGTCAGACACGGACGACCTGCCTACAAGTGTTTCCACAGACACACGCTATGAGCGACTATCAACGGACAGAAGCGACTGCCGACTGTCCTTTGCCGCTCCCGTTGGCTTGTTGCTGCCCTGCAACCATATCTATAATCAGTACCTCTTCATCGAGGACAGTGATGATAACCTGCAAAGGTTTGAGAAGCAGGCACGCAACATGCACTCGCTTGCAAGATACAGCAGAAGCAATCAGATTAACGAAGAGTGGATACAGGAGTATCTCAACGTAGCCCACTCGCAGGGGTTGACCTCCATTCGTGCCCACTTCAATGTGCTGGCATGGAGCGATGACAAGGAGGAGCTTCGCAACATCAAGAATGATGTGGGCAGCGCGTTGGCACTGATGGAGTGCAAGCCACGCCACAACACCATTGATACGGCAACCCTTTATTGGGCAGGTATTCCCGGCAATGCCGCCGACTTTCCAAGTGAGGAGAGTTTCTATACCTTTATCGAGCCGGCTCTCTGTTTCTTCACGGCTGAGACCAACTACAAGGACTCGCTCTCTCCCTTCGGTATCAAGATGGCTGACCGACTTTCGGGCAAGCCCATCCACTTGGACATTTCCGACCTGCCGATGAAGAAAGGTATCATTACCAACCGCAACAAGTTCATTCTCGGTCCTTCAGGTAGTGGCAAGTCTTTCTTTACCAACCACATGGTACGCCAGTATTACGAGCAAGGGGCGCACGTGCTTTTGGTCGATACGGGTAACAGCTATCAAGGTTTGTGCGAGCTTATCCACCGCAAGACCAAGGGCGAGGACGGTGTTTATTTCACCTATACCGATGAGCATCCTATCTCTTTTAATCCTTTCTTCACCGATGATTACTTCTTTGACGTGGAGAAAAGAGAAAGTATCTGCACCTTATTGCTTACGCTTTGGAAGAGTGCCGATGAACATATTACCAAGACAGAAGCAGGCGAACTTGGTTCTGCCGTCAACACCTACATCGAACTTATCAGGACGGATCACACCATCGTTCCCTGCTTCAACACCTTCTATGAGTATCTTCGTGATGTGTATCGGGAGGATATGGAGCATCGGGACATTAAGGTAACGCTCTCTGACTTCAATATCAATAACCTCTTAACGACACTCAAGCAGTATTATAAAGGTGGCAGGTATGACTTCCTGCTGAACTCGGACAAGAACATCGACCTGCTCTCCAAACGCTTCATCGTCTTTGAAATCGACCAAGTGAAGGACAACAAGGATTTGTTTCCTGTTGTGACCATCATTATTATGGAAGCTTTCATCAACAAGATGCGCCGATTAAAAGGCATCCGCAAGATGATTCTCATCGAGGAAGCATGGAAGGCGATTGCGTCAGCTAATATGGCGGACTATATAAAATATTTGTATAAGACGGTCAGAAAGTATTTCGGTGAAGCCATTGTCGTAACGCAGGAGGTGGACGACATCATTCAGTCGCCCATTGTCAAGGAAAGCATCATCAACAACTCCGACTGCAAGATATTGCTCGACCAACGCAAGTACATGACCAAGTTCGACGGCATACAAGCCATGCTCGGACTTTCGGAAAAGGAAAAGAGCCAGATACTCTCCATCAATCAGAACAACGACCCCAACCGACTATACAAAGAAGTATGGATTGGTCTTGGCGGTATGCAGAGTGCCGTCTATGCCACAGAGGTGAGCATGGAGGAATACCTTACCTATACCACCGAGGAGACGGAAAAGGTGGAGGTGATGCAGCGTGCGGAACAGCTCGGTGGCGACATCGAGACCGCTATTCGCCAGCTTGCCAATGAGAAAAGAAACAATAAGAAGAAATAAATACGAACCATCAAAATAGTAGTAATAATGAAAAAGTTTTTATTCATGGCTCTCTTAGGATTGAGCCTTTCTATTCCCAAAGCCCACGCACAGTGGGTAGTAACCGACCCGGGCAACTTTGCGGGTAACATCGCCAATTCCGTCAAGGAAATCGCCACCGCCTCGAAGACGGTGAAGAACACCTTGGACGGATTCAAGGAGGTGGAGAAACTCTACAACGACACGAAGAAGTATTACGACGATTTACGTAAGATCAAGAACTTAATCGGTGATGCCTACAAGGTAAAGGAGTGCATCCTGATGGTGGGCGACATCTCGGAGATTTACGTTACCTCGTACAAGAAGATGCTCTCAGACAAGAACTTCCGTCCTTCGGAACTTGCTGCAATGGCTTCCGGCTATACCAAGTTATTGGAATTGAGCGGCGAGAGCCTGAAAGAACTCAAATCGGTTGCCAAAAGCAATGTGTTCTCGATGAACGACCACGAACGTATGCAGCAGATAGACCATATCTATACCACGCTACGTGAATATCGTTCGCTGGTATCTTACTACACCCGTAAGAACATATCGGTGAGCTTCGTGCGTGCCAGAGAGAAGGGAGAACTGAGCGAGGTAAAATCCCTCTACGGTAATATGGCAAGCCGCTATTGGTAATCAAGTAAGGAAAGGACAAACTTATGGATTTTGCCAGTTTACACGATTTGCTCCGCTCGACCTATGACGAGATGATGCCGCTTTGTTCGGATATGACAGGTGTGGCAAAGGGGATTGCGGGCTTGGGCGCGCTCTTCTATATCGCACTGAGGGTATGGGCTTCGCTTGCCCGTGCCGAGGCAATCGACGTGTTTCCGCTCCTACGTCCATTTGTGATTGGTTTTTGCATTATGTTTTTCCCTACGATAGTGCTTGGCACAATGAATGGCGTACTCTCCCCAATCGTCAAGGGTACGGAAATGATGGTGGACAAGCAGGAGGGGACGCTTGCCAAACTTATAGCACAAAGGGATAAGTTGCAGGAGGAAGCCTATCTGCGCAACCCCGAAACGGCATTTTTGGTATCGAATGAAGCCTTTGACCAAAAGATTGAAGAGATGGGCATCGTCGGTCCGGAGGATGCCATAACCATTGCTGGGATGTATGCGGAACGCTCTGCCTACCAAATGAAACAATGGATTTTGAAGTGTGTTCACGACATTATGGAGATACTCTTCCACGCTGCGGGATTGATTATTGACACGCTGCGCACTTTCATTCTGATTGTGCTCTCCATTCTTGGACCCGTCGTTTTCGGCATTGCCGTATGGGACGGACTGTCGGGGTCGATGACGGCTTGGTTTTCTCGCTATATATCGGTGTATCTATGGCTACCGGTGAGCAGCATCTTGACCGCCCTTCTGACAAAGATACAAGTGCTGATGGTGCAGAAAGATATTGAAACCCTTAGCGACCCGAATTTCCTCCCCGATGCGGGCAGTTGGTATCACATCGTCTTCTTCCTCATCGGTATCGTGGGCTACTTCTGTGTGCCTACGGTCGCTGGCTGGATTATCGAAGCGGGTGGCGGCATCGGCTCATACGGTCGTAACGTCAATCAGACGGCTCAACGTGGAGCGCAGGGCGCATACACCGGAGGCAAGTATTTGGCAGGTGGAGCCGGAGCCGTTGCAGGCAATGCCATCGGACGTATCAAGGGTGCATTACTCAAAGGTAAATAACAAAAAACGTAAAAAACAATGGAATTCAAATCACTCACCAATATCGAGACCTCCTTCCGTCAGATAAGGCTCTATGCCTTTGTCTTTGCTATCGTCTGCGTGGCGGTCAGCGGCTATGCCGTCTATGCCTCGTATGGTTTTGCCAAGGAGCAACGGGAGAAAATCTATGTGCTTGACCAAGGAAAATCCTTGATGCTCGCACTGAGTCAGGATGCTAGCAAGAACCGCCCTGTGGAAGCGAGGGAACACGTCCGCCGTTTCCATGAACTGTTCTTCACCATCGCGCCCGATAAGGATGCGATAGAGAAGAACATGGAGCGTGCCTTTCTGCTCTGCGACAAGTCGGCGTTCAACTATTACAAGGACTTGGCGGAAAAGGGCTATTACAACCGTGCCATTTCGGGCAATGTCAATCAGCGTATTGAGGTGGACTCCATCCGCTGCAATTTCGAGGTGTACCCCTACGAGGTAACGACCTACGCCCGTCAGTTCATCGTGCGACCGAGCAACATCACGGAGCGTAACCTGATAACGACCTGCACCTTGCAGAACTCTGTCCGCTCGGACAACAATCCGCAGGGCTTCCTCATGGAGCAGTTTATGGTGCGACAGAATCAAGACCTCCAAACCTATAAACGATAGCACGATGAAAAGGACAAGGGGATTTTCATTCGCACGGTACTATCTGAGGGCGCACTTGTGGCTCCGCCATCATTGCGACAGGCTCACGGCAAGGCAGCGCAAGCTGATTGTGTTCGGATTAAGTTTTGTCTATCTCGTCTGTTCCTTAGTGATGATAGCGCAGTTTTTCCTGCCGCACGATAAGGAGGAAAGACTACCTATCCCCAAGGGAAAAATAATAGACAGCGACATCCATACAGATAGCGTATTTATACGACTTTATCAACAATATTCAACTAACAGTAATGAAAATGGATAATAAACAGAAAGAACAACTGAAAAAAGGACTGGTATTCGGTGGGCTGGGACTGCTTTTCGCCCTCTCGATGTGGTTCATATTTGCCCCGTCGGGCAAGGAGAAGAGCGCAGCGCAGCAGGGACTGAACGACAGCATACCGCAGGCGACTACCGAACAGCTGACGGGAAACAAACTTAAAGCCTACGAATTGGGCGACAAGAGCCGTCAAGACGAACAGACACGCGAGGAGATGGGCAGACTTTCGGATTACTTTGATAGTAATACCGCCCCCTCGGAAAGCGAGCGTGCGGAAGCAGCCGCTTCGACGGCAAAGATTGAAAGCTCGATGCACCGCTATGAGGAGAACAACCGCCTGTTGAACTCTTTTTATGCGCCCGACCCCAATGAGCAGGAGCGTGAGGCACTGCGCTCGGAGTTGGACAACCTCAAAAAGGAATTGGCATCAAAGAATGAGAATGAGGATGCGGAGGAGAAGCGACAGCTCGCCCTGATGGAAAAGAGTTACCAAATGGCGGCGAAATATCTGCCACAATCTTCTTCGACTACCAATGCTGCCCACGCTTTTACACCCGCAAAGGAAAAGGGAGTTTTGGAAACATCGGCAACAAAACAAGTATCGGTAGCCGGTTCTCTTCCTGCAATGGAGGTATTGACAGAACGTAAGCAGGTGGTATCTTCGCTCAACCAACCGATGACAGATGCCGACTTTGTTCAGCAATACGGCACGAAGCCACGCAATATGGGCTTTCATTCGCTCACGAGTGCGGTTGCTGCCGTGTCCCGCAACACGCTCAGCGTGGTGGTGGACAGGACAGCGACACTCAAGGAGGGCGACAATGTGGTGTTGCGCCTGCTCGAAACTGCCAAAGTGCAGGGCTTGCGCATTCCCCGCCAAAGCCGACTCATTGCGAGGGCTAAGATTGAGGGCAACCGTCTGCACCTGCTCGTTAAGAGCATTGAAGTAAAGGGACGGATTATTGCCGTGAAGCTCTCGGCATACGACACCGACGGACAGGAGGGTGTGTTCATTCCGGGTTCGGAGGACATCAACGCCCTTAAAGAGGTGGGTGCGAACATCGGCGGTTCGATGGGAACCTCCTTCACCTTTGCTTCCTCCGCCAAAGACCAGATTATCTCGGAGGCAGCTCGTGGGGTGATGCAGGGCGCAAGCCAGCTGCTCCAAAAGAAACTCCGCACCGTCAAGGTAACACTTAAAGGCGGCTACCGCCTGTTCTTGGTTCAGTCAAAATAAGCATATCAATCAATAAAAATCACAATAACAAAATAACAACAACAATGAAAAAATGGATTTTTTCGGCTGTCCTGCTTGCCACGATGGGAGCGTCAGCCACTGCACAAACAACGACTTTAACGCTCACGCCCGACCGTCCGCTCTCATCGGGAGAACTCTTTCAAGGTATGAGCAAGGCAATTCCTAACGGACGCATCGTCCTGCCATACGGCTTGGAGGTTACTTTTGAAAAGACGGTGCATCTGATTTTTCCTGCGCCTGTCCGCTATGTAGATTTGGGTTCACAGAACATCATTGCCGGCAAGGCGGAGGATGCGGAGAACGTACTGCGTGTAAAGGCTGCCGTCAAGGACTTTGAGACGGAAACCAACATGAGCGTGATTTGCGAGGACGGCTCTTTCTATGCTTTTAACGTGAAGTATGCCGATGAGCCAGAGAAGTTAAACGTTGAGATGAAGGACTTTCTGTCGCCCGTCGAAGGACGTTTGCCGAGCAACCGTGCGGACATCTACTTCAAGGAACTGGGTAACGAGTCGCCCATACTCGTCAAGCTGATGATGAAGACTATTTATCAAAATGATAAACGTGTATTCAAGCATATCGGCACCCAAATGTTCGGTATGAAATTCCTGCTTAGGGGATTGTATGCGCACAATGGCTTGCTATATTTTCATACCCGAATAGACAATATGACCAATATGCCGTACTCGGTGGACTTCGTTACGTTCAAGGTGGTGGATAAAAAGGTAGCGAAGCGCACCGCCATTCAGGAACAGGTGCTGCAACCACTCCGTGCCTATCATCAGGTGAATTACATCAAGGGAAGGCACACAGAAAGTTCGGTGTTCGCCTTGGAGCAGTTCTCGCTTTCAGAAGATAAGCAGCTTGAAGTGACGCTTTATGAGCATAATGGTGGACGAACGCTTACCTTCTATGTCGAGCCGCAAGATTTACTTTTGGCTCAGAAGATTGATAACCTCAAACTTAAATGGTAATGAAGAAGTATCTCTTTTTATTGGCTTGTGCGGTGGCAACGATGCTGCCGGCACAAGCGCAAAGACTGATTCCGAAGCAGAAAGGAATAGAAGTCATAGGCAGTCTGCCGATTATCAAGGGAGAAAAACTTTTTGCCAAGGGTAACTTCGGTCTGGGCTTGTCACTCACCCGTTACTTGAAGCGTGAGAACTATGCCTTTATGGGGATGGACTATGAGCAACAGAATATGCCGTATAGGGATTATGGCATAAAACTCAAGGATGCGCTTTTGCAGGTAGGCTATATGCAACCGATTATTTCGGACAATGGCAAGAACGTGTTACTCTATGGTGGCATCTCCGCTTTGGGTGGTTATGAAGAAATCAATGATGACAAGCCGTTCCTGCCCGATGGGACAAAACTGCTCGACCGCTCACGCTTCGTTTATGGCGGTGCGCTGCATCTTTCCATAGAATGTTTCTTATCGGACAATGTGCTGTTGCTACTCAAAGGACAGGGACGCATACTCTTTGGTACGGATGTTCATCATTTTCGCCCTGCTGTATCGGCAGGAATCAGGTTTAATCTATAAAAGTAGGGAACAATGAAAAAGAAAATTTTTAATAGTATATGGGTAATGGGAGTACTTGCCCTTGCCGTGTTTTGTTTATCTGCTTGTGATAGGGAGTTGGATGTTCAGCAGTCTTACCCGTTCACTGTCGAGACGATGCCCGTTCAGAAGAACATCGTCAAGGGACAGACGGCAGAAATCAGGTGTACACTCAAACGTGAAGGCTACTTTGCCGACACTCGCTACACCATCAGATATTTCCAGCTGGACGGGAAAGGAACGCTAAGAATGGATAATGGATTAGTCTTTAAGCCCAACGACCGCTATCCACTCACAAAAGATGTGTTTCGACTCTACTACACCTCCGCTTCGACAGACCGACAAACCATTGATGTGTATGTGGAGGACAACTTCAAGCAAATCGCCAAACTGTCGTTCAACTTCAACAATGAGAAGGCGGAGGACAAAGGAAAGTCCGGCGCAGTAGTAACCAAAGCCTTGAACGATGCGAACAGCTAAACGCTTTGCTTTATTCTGTATAATATGTTTGTTCTGTCAATCACTCCCGGCTCAGCGTGGGGTGCGATTGGCAGACTTATCACCTTTTGAGCGTGTCGTAGTGGTCGTAAAATACTTCGAGGGACTACATAGAAAGGATTGTTATCCCTATGTAGGATACGGTCATCGGTTGCAGCCACACGAGCATTTTTCTCCTAATATGTCAGAGCGGCAGGCAGACTCTCTCCTGCGTGCCGACCTTTGGAAATGCTTTGAACACTTCAAAGGATATGGTAAGGATGCACTACTACTTACTTTGCTTGCCTACAATGTAGGAGTAGGTCGTTTGATCGGTTATGGTAATCATCCCAAAAGCCGACTAATACGAAAGATAGAGTCGGGCGACAGGAACTATTATCGTGAATTTGTCTCTTTCTGCCGATACAAAGGAAAGGTGCTACGAGGACTTGTCAAACGACGAAATGTGGAGTTTGCCCTGTTTTATATACCCTGATTATCAAATACACCCCTTGCGACATTTTTATGCTCCGCAAGGGGCGTTTTCTTGTCGTTTTAGTCGCCTTCTTCGTTATGATTGAGTAACTTTGCAAAAAATGGAAATTGTCAGACTTTTTGTACGTAATTAAATTATAATGCAATTATTGCGACTTTCTTTTGCTTCTTTTCTTTGGTCGCCTACTCGTTCAAAGAAAAAGAAAAGAAGCCACGCAATTTTTGAGATTGCGTGGCTCATTGTGTTAGGGGTTTTCGGTTGTTTCAATTATCCGCTCTTCGGGGTGGGTATTAAAAGCCCAGTTGATTTGTTCATCGGGCAGCGTGCTGTGTATTCCTCTGCCCATCACCATTCCACAATCTTCAAGGATTTTGCGCTCGGCTTCTTCTCGGTCTGTGGCTACAACCTCAAACACACCTTCAAAAACGTATTGGGTGCATACTCTGTAAACTTTCCTTTCCATATTTTCAAAACTCAGCGATTAGTAATCTGTGTTCCATTGGTTCACCATTCGATAGCCAACGGTGGGTTAGCCAAAAATGATGTGCACCGTAACCATAGACAAAAAACTTGTCAAGTTCCGTTTCTTGGGAGATTTGGAGGAGTGCGGTCTGCAACTCCTCCTTGTTCTCGGCTATGCTTATGGCATTGATAACTCTCACGATGATGATGGGTATTTCATCTGCCCACGAGTTGTTGAGAGCTTTGCTCGAAAAATTATGAATAATGCCTTCTACTTGTACTTTCATATTGTTGTCGTTTATAGGTTGATGTTTTTATTTACTCTCTGCAAATAAGGGTGCAGTCCTCTACTTCGGTTGGTAGTCCAAAGGCTGGAACGTGGGTAAAATAAGGTTGCATATTCCCCTCTATGTCTGTGTGGGGCGATATAACCTCCGCTTTGGTGTCCTTACTCCATTGGTCTGCGAGTGCGATTTCTTCGTCTGTCAGTCCTGTACTATCTCCATTGATAAGGTAGCCTAAACTCCACGTTGGAATTTTCTCTATTGTCTTGTATGTCGCCATAATCGTTGTTATTATAGGATTGTTATGCGGTTGCTCTCTGTGCTATCATTCTCATATTCTTCTGCATCAAGGCGAGTATCTGTTCGTGATACTCGGTGTTCTTGTTGCACACTCCACGACTTTGTACCACTTTCATCGTTTCCAATGATACCTCAATGGTTTCGATGCGCTCTCCCTCCTTTGTGGCAGAGAAGATAAGCGACTGCGGTTTGCTGTAATAGTGTGCGTCATATACGCAATGGTGCATTGCCGTGCCTTCCTCTAAATGCTCTTGCACACTCTCCAAAACGTGGATACGGATAATGCCGTCAGTAAACTCTATGCCAAAGAATTTTGCTTTGAGTTGCTTGTACTCTTGTTCGGCTTCTATTGCTTCCTTACGCTTCTTGATAATGTTCTCACGCTCTTTCATCGCTCTGCTCTTGGCTTGGTAATGGTCGTGCGCTGCTCTTAGGTCGGTGGGGCAAACATACTTGGCATTGTGAATATCCTTGCCTAATTGATTGAGCATATCCACCATATCACACCATAGACTTCCGTCCTCTATATGGTAGCCGTTTCGCAAACAGATGCGGATAGATGCCCAATAGCTATCAATGCTTCTTCGACCATTGTGCATGAAGAATTTGAGTAGCGGGATTTGCCCCGACTTCAACAAGGTTTCCACACGGCTATCGGAAAGCAGTGCCGGTATAAGTTCGGTAGGCACTATATTGTGGAAGTTTCCCTCAAAACCATTTCTGCGGAGTGTGTCCGTAACCTTGAACTTGGGATATATCGGTGAGTACGATATATGGCGGTAGGCTTCGTTGTCGTTGCGTACTGCCATTGGCGAACAGAAAGAAAAGGTGTCAATGTATCTGCCTAATGTTCGTTGAACGGCAATAATCGTTTTTCTTCCTTGTGCGTTCCACCAATACTGACCGATTTCAAAGGTATATGAAGATGCCTTGCAACCTTTCTCCATTTCCACAGAAAGGAGGAACATTCTTAGTATTTGGTATTCTCCGTAAGTGGTAAGTATCGTGAAATATTGCTTTTGTCTTATCTTGCGTTGAAAGGTTTCCTTGACCTGCAACCTTGCCCCGCAATGGGGGCAGATGCAAGTGTCCGTAGGCTTTTCTATTGTCCAACTATGCCCACAATCCATACACGTTGTGCGACCTTTGGGCAGTCGGTAGGCGAAATGGTCTATACATTCACGGAATGCCCATTTGCTCTGTGTCTTGGTTATCGGGCGAAGGTGCTTACTCTCGGCAAGGACTGCCTTCTCATATTTGTTTCTTGGTTTCATAGGCTTAAAAATCAAATAGTGACGGTTGTGTTTGGGGTGCTGCGCTTTCGGTTTTCTTCACTCGTGCGTTACGGCTCTGTATCTTGGCGAGTTCCTCACGTTGGTACTGCTTGATGGCTTCTTGCCTTGCTTCGGCTTTCTCCTCCTCTGTGAGTTCCACAATATGATTTACTGCCACTCTGCAAGTGATTTCCTTTTCTACTTCAATTTCATCCTCGTCATAGTAGTGTACTGCCATTGAGTAGATTTCATCGTCCTCAAATCCATTGCAGCCACTCGTCTGCACTTGGTTCAAGATGTAGGTTACACATTCCTCGATGCTCTTGTTAGGCTTCATCAAGTTGGGTGCAAACAAAGAGTCTGTCGCTGCACGTTGGTTCAGATACTCGGCTATTGCTCTCGTAAAATGTTCTGTTCCTTTCATATCGCTTAGTATTTAGGGATTTCTACAATTTGGTTTATCTGTCCGCAAAGGAAACTTCTTAGGCTGGTGCGGTCGGGTGCATAATACTCTGACCAATGTCCGTATTGATTGACCAAATACTTCTTCAATACGTCCATAAAGTCAAACCGATAACCCATAAGGGGTACGGCTGTACGGAAGTAGGTGTTAGTGTTCACCGCTTCGGCAAGCCAATTCTTTTCCTCACGGCTCATTCGCTCCCCACGATTGAGTTTCACACGCAATAAATAAACCTTGCTGTGGCTCAAAGTTTCCAAAGGCTCAACATCCCACTGCACAAACTTAGTTGCCACCAAACGCTCACTTTCATCAACCACCGAACTTATGCGGTAATGAGAGGAGGAGCTATATCCTTTTTCTTTCATCGAAGATGTGATATTTACTTTCTGCTGTTCCATAATGACATTTTTTTTATGCGTCCAAAGATCGGAGTATGCTGATTCCTTTTTGTAGCAAGAACAAGGTAGGGGGCGCAGCCGGCACAAGGTTTTGTAGGAAAATACTACCCGGAATGAAATGTAGGTGTGGAGATTTTCCGTACAAACCAAAGGCACAGACCTTGTGCAAGCCGTAGCCCCTTACTACCTTTGCGAATAAAAAGAAATCAGCACCGACTTATGGCACATCAAAGTGGAATAGATGGACTTAAGAAGCGAAAGTGCAACGCCTGTATGGAAAACGAAAAAGGTGGCTACCTCACGTTGAGATAACCACCCATAAAGAAGAATGAATCGAAGAATATCTTTCCTTGTGCCTTAGAGTACACAGAGCAGGATTGCCAAGATGACGGCAAGCCAGAACAGCCAACGCAGGATTGTAAAGGTTACTTGAAGAATAACTTTGACAATGAAGCGTAGTATCAGGAAACCGAGAATAATCGAAACGGCGGTTACGACTTGCGGCGTAACTATCTTCGAGATGAGGTAAATCGCACCGATAACGATGGAAAGCAGAACGGCGAGTTCGATGAAGCGTGTCCAACCGA